>Ga0265301_10001645_pt1 | contig 28515 bp, 50 predicted proteins | sample AusTroGonzalo_MG_2_FD_193488 | JGI IMG/M metagenome (GOLD analysis project Ga0265301, IMG submission 193488) | Bovine rumen microbial communities from tropical cattle in Woodstock, Queensland, Australia - Gonzalo_04 | ecosystem: Host-associated > Mammals > Digestive system > Stomach > Rumen ... | reverse complement strand
GGCACCTTAGCCATGGGTGGGGTCTACTCCCCTGTCCCCTACCACTCGCCATCGGGAATCGACATTTTCTTTTCGACCCTTACGGTGTCTTTGGGCATCCTGTTGCCCCTCTTTTGATTGCATATATAATGAGCCGCACGAAGATTATTCCAATCCTCGGCACACTCCCTCGGTGTTTCGTAACCGCCCTCTTTATATCTTGAAACAGGAATTATTTCATCAATGACGAAACTTAATGGGTGGTCGCTGTTGCTTGGTTCATCGTAATGAATCTCTCCGAGCCTTCCACCACATATCCCACACGGTGCCCCCATGGCTCTAAACCGTGCTTGGTGTTTTCTACGGAGTGCCCCATTACGGTTGCGTGGGTTATATTTACTAGCCATGGTTTCTTCTCCACTACCCCCTCGGTTATTTTCACAAACCAAAAGAGCGACCTACGCTTTGTAAGCCGCTCTTCCGTTATGAGGTTTGGGTCTTTATGGCATGAACAGAGGGTACTAAATGGTTTTCACTCAATTTTCACAGTACCATTGTAAATTAAAATTGGTAACATTATGTAACATTCATAAACTTTTTTTCGAAATCTTTTAATGCCCTTCCGTGCATCGTGATCGCCGCCCTCTCATTCGATAACCCCATCTTGTAAGCTATCGTTATCCATGATGTCTGCTTGGTGGGGTTTGTCTTGTTCTCGGTGAGGTATCGCCATGCTAATAACTCGGCATACCTCGGGTTGTCCATCTGGTCTACCTTGCCGGATATCTCTTCAAGTTTCTTATGGAGTTCGGTTACCTGACTTTCATATTCCTTGCTCCAATCACATAACTCTGCGAGAGTGTCCCCGACTTTATCCGTTACGCTTGCCTTACTTGCTCCTGTATCGTCCAACTGTAACGGATGATACCCTAACTTTGTCCGAAGTTCTTCACATCTTAACCTTATGTGGTATATCTGTCTGCGAATCATAACAGCTTGCATCAAGTAATCTTTTCCGTTCATACGTCCCCCTTTAACTTAACGTATCCAAGGTCTATGATTTTCTTTGCTCTCTCAACAGGCATTGAGATTATTTCGCCTACATTGCAATCACAATCTAACGATATGTCGTGGTACTTCTGGATGACCTGTACTTCCCACATTGTCCTTTTCTTTTGCTTCTGGTTAAATATCCTCGCCCATTGTTTCTTGATGTTCTCATTGTCGTAACTGTAAATAAATTGCGGTATATCCAACAGCTTTGTGACATCGAAGTTCATGTCATACGGCACTACATAACCGTTCTCTCCGTCTACGATTCCCATTTCTTCGCCCGATGGGAACGGTGTAACTATAACCGCTGTCCTATTGGTCAGGGCTTCGAGTAATGAGTAAGACCAACATTCGGAGTCGGATAGCTGAACGAGATAGTCAGCCGCCGCTATGTATGGTTGGATATCCATTTCTATACCCATGTTGACCATCCCCCTAGGTGGGTTCGGTATCTGACCCTCTGAAAAGTTGAACCACACAAAAGGTATGTGGGCTTCGTTTAGCATCTCTGCTAACCTTCTCATTCGCTTTTCATTGTCACCTTTATCGGGGGCGGGTATTCTTGTCGCTGATACCAGGATCAATGCTCTTTCGCTCTCGGTGAATATCGGATTATGAATGACTATTCCGTCCGTAGCTTCATCCCCAAAACTTTCTTTGCCTGTTTGTGAGACATTGACTATATAATCCGTGTTCTGTTTGATATGCCATTGAGGGTTAGTTCTACACGCATGAACCATCTGAACGCTCTGCCGGTAATCAATATTACTTGGCACTCGGTCGAGGATTCTTAACACGATTAAGGTGTCACATATGTATCTGTCAACGACCGTGTAAGGTACGACCTTTATAAATTCCTCATACCTTTTTCTTTGATTGTCGGGGCAATGATTAACCACTAGGGTTATCTCATAGCCTTTCATCAGCCTTACAAAGTGATATATAAATGTCTCTATCCCCCCGATGGTGTGAAGCTGATTGATATAGAGCATAACTTTTGACTTTATCGGTAATGGAATAATCTCCAAGGGATAGTTATAACCCTTTGCAAAATGTGTCCACATCCTTTGCGGTTTGTAAATCTGACACCATCTTTTTAGTTCCGGCACATCATTTTGATCTGTCAGTAGGATGACCTCGTTCGTTTCATCGTCCTTTTTTATCTGCTCGATGTATTCCGAACCTTTTTCCATGTGAGGGACGTAATATATAACCCTTTTGGTGTTCTTCAATCCCATCTTGAACGACTTAACGTTGGAGCCTTCCACTTCATCACGGTAGAAGTAAAGATAATCTTTGATAACTGAAACATCCACAGGCTCGGTGAGATATCCCATTCTCCTAGAGAAATCTTCATCCTCGGCGGCATCCTTTTTCTCGTTGAACCTTGTGTCTCCGATGTATGTTCTCTTAAAGGTTCTTAACACCACCCCAGGGAACATCGAACGATTTGAGATACGAAAGTTAAAGCGATCCGTGTTGAGTGACTTCCAAGAGAACTCTATGAGGTCTTTTTCTTCTTCCGTAGCGGTCAAAATCTTCTCGATGAAGTCCTCTGACACCATGTCATCAGAATCGATGAATTGGATGTACTCTCCTATGCTTGAATTTATGCCCAAATTCCTCGCTTTGGATTGCCCTTGGTTATTTGTCCTAATGACCGTCAACCATTCGTATTTGGGTACAAATTCTTTGTCAGAGCCATCATCTATTAATATGACTTCCACCTCATCCGTGATTTGGTTATCCAAAACCTTTAAAAGTTCGTTGGTATAGTCCTCGGTGTTGTAATATGGGATGATGATTGAAAGTTTCATACTCCAAACACCTTCCTTTCGAACTCTAGGGCTTCGATATCATCGTCTATGTCGCATGTATAGTCATTAATAGCGTGATAGTTGGTGTAGTCGATAACATCCAATGTGCCGCCCTTGATGACTTGCCACAGTTCCCACGAAACAGCTTCACGATGGAATCTACCTTCGAGGTCGTATTTATGACATTCCTCGATCTTCTGGAAAAACAACTCCGTGTCCTGTACCTTGAAAGCGAACGGTTCAGCCCATCTCTTCATGTACTTATCATGGAACGGTGGAGCCGATGCAAAGAACTGAATCTGATCTGTTTCTGTTTTGACTATCTGCCGGATAGCATCTTCCGAGAAATACACATCCCCGAAGATATAACAAACAGGCTCGGTCATCGGGTAAAAGGCTTTAAGCCAACAATGCTCATTCTTTCCGTAAACGTAATCATTCTCATGTTTGAGTAGTGGAACATTTAATCCCTCAAAGAATGGGTTGTTTGAACTGATGGCGATGTCCTTGACCCCATAGACTCTTAAGAGTCTGATTGTTCTCTCAACTATCCTTTCGCCCATGATCTTGATTAACTGTTTGGGGAAAGTACCATACTTTCCCCCGCACATTATTATGTATTTCATTCAATCCCCTTCCCAAAAACTGTAACTTAACAAAAATAGTATTACTGCGTGTCCCCAAATCCATATCTGGGTAAATACGTCACAATGCTTCAAAACGTCTAATGGCTTGTGGTACTCCCTCGCTCTTTTAATGTCGGCTATCACTTTCGCCCACACATAGAGGTAAATTACTGCGAGTATGAGCATCCACACATACCCGAACAAATTCCCCATACGATACCAACTTTCTCCCCTCGCACCTTCTGGTTACTCTTTGCCGCCGTACATATACGCAAGCCCGATTATCGTGGCTATAACAATAATTGCGTCCACCGCCAGGATGATACATAACTGATCTGTGGTAAGTTCTATCATTCGCTCACCCCCTTATACGGTGCGTTCCACCACTCTTCACTTGTCATAATGTGTGAAAGATTAGATTTTTTATCGTCAACATATATTTTCTCCAATGACGAATGGCGAAAAGGAAAATTGCTTAAAAAGTAACATTGTGGGAACAATGCCTGTATTACTTCTCCGTTAGTCATTCCCTCAAATGCGGACGACACAGAATCAATATGGTCGTAAAATTTGAATTTCTTATCAGCACCACCGAAAGATATGTTTATTTCGAGGTAATCTTTCAAGGCTTCTCTGCTTATCAAGTCCATGTATCATTCTCCTTTCCCTACTTTGTTAAGAGCATTGAAACACTTTAATACCGCTTCATTGAATCCTCTGTCATTTTTGCTTTTCTCGACTATGCAGAATGATTTAATCTCTTCCTTTACATCATCAAGTGAAGTGCCACTTATCAATGCTCTTTCAAGCATAGAAACCTCATTTTGCTTTATGCCAAAACGTTTAATACTATCTAATCTTTCTCTGGGAATCTCTACAATAAGTTTTACTGTATCAGTCATACTTCCTCACTTTCTACCTTATATGGCTTTGACCTTGGTTTCCATGCTATGACCTCTTTATCTTGCCAATTATTCACGTCATGGTATAACCAATTATTTTTTCTATTATTTTTATTTCCGAACCATGTAGCATAGGCAACTTCATTGTCAATGCCTTCCAACTCTCCAATGCCTTGTAAAGTAACCTCATAAGTATGTCTTTCTTCAGGCAATCTCTCTGTAACAGGAATCCACTCTCCACCCTTTAAGGCTGATATAGCCACTTTATAAGCACTTGCCATTTTGGGACTAAACTGTGATACCTTGGGTAAATCTTCTTCTAATGCTTTCTTTGCTTCTTCTTTAGTCATTCGGCTTTACCTCACTTTCCCAACATAGAGTGTGGCTGTTATTGCTTTTGCACCGCCATGATTCTCGGTTTCAAACTTGATATTATCTGCTATTCCCTCGGCTATATCTCCTATCAACGCTCTTTTTATATGTTCCTCAAACTCTTTCCTGTCTAACATGTAAGGTGGGAACGCTCTCCTAAAGCATTTCTTTTCAAAGTCCATAGTGTAATGTGTGACGTTCAAAGGCTGTTGATATGCGTCATATAACCATTTCATTTCGGGAGTGCGTTTGATAATATCCCACATGAACTTGTTATCTTTTTTCAGCTTCTTAAGTTTCTGCCGTCTGTTCATTGTTCCCCTTTCTCCCTTTATTCGGGTTTACTGTCCTTTCCTCTCATCTTTCTCCGGCTTCGGCTTATACGGATGGATGGTCTTTATGTCCTTACAGTACACCGTAAGTTCATCCCCTGTTTTGGTTCTGATAACCACCGTGTCGGTTAGTTTGGATATGTATACTACTGTGCCGCTGATCGTTACGTCATCACCTATGTTCATAAGCACCTCTCAATTCTTGATTAACTTTTCGTAGTCGTAATCATCTGTTCTCCGGGTGAAGCGGTTAAACTGATTCTTTGCGTTATCGCCGGAGAACTGAACAACCTTATCTTCTTTCTTACGTCTGTTTGCCCATTGGCAAATGACAGCGTAGTGGTTTTTGTACTTGTCTCCCTTGGCGGCGATGTAAAGAGATAACTCATTGATTAAGTCTGTTAAACCCTTGTCCTTAATCTTTGAATACTCTTCATCAGATAAAAGAACGTTCTCACACTCACCATATGTCTTTTTATTGGTATTGGTATTGGTATTGGTATTGGTATTGGTATTGGTATTGGTATTGGTATTGGTATTGGTTTTGGTATTGGGGTTTAACTTTGGCTTAACTTTGGGTAAACTTTGGCTTAACTTTGGCTTGTTATAATTCGGATGTCCCTCTTTAGCCCCACCCTTACTACCATTTCGGCTTTGCCGCTCGGACATTTCCCTGTCCCTTAAGACTCTGCCGCACATGGTAGAAGAAACAAAATCCATATAGCGATCGTCAAACTTCACTACCTCTTCACCATCAAAAGTGCGTATCATGTTCTGAACTATGTTTCCACACTCTTCGGGTTTCATTGAGAGAAGTTCCCCCATCTCTTCTGGGTGAATAATTACTCCGTGTTTCATTTCTTTGCCCTCTCATATAAGACGCATTTCTTAATGCTTCGGCTTCTGGGTGAAACGTGTCCCTTGTGACAGATTCCGTAAGTCTTGTTACGCTTACAAGGTGTAAGTTCGAAGTATTTACACGATCCGCATTTATCGCAAAGGTCGGTTTCGTTGATGATGTCCTTGCGGTCTTTTACGGTCTTCCATGTAGCTGACAACTTCGCATCCTCGATGTCTTGCCATGAAGCACTTTCCGGCACTTCGATAGTTGCTGTCATCTTCATTCGTCATCCCCCCTGTAATAGTGGTCGGATATCTTCCATCCGTGAGGGAGTGAAAACTCTGTGAAATACTGAACTCCCCCGAAGTCCTCGCCTGTGTCGGAATCCCACCACTTTGAGCCGTCCCATTGTGCGATAACTACGCAACCATTTGAAGTGCATACCAGAACGAGATCGTATTCGACAGGTTTATCTATCCTTGCATCTTTCCAAAGTAACTTATTCATGTGACCCTCACTTTCTCTGCACATACTCAAAACCGATGTTCATAAACAGGTTGGCGGCTTCTTCTGCGTCTGTCTCTGACTTAAACCGCCAGATAACGTAATCCTTTAAGACCTCAATCTCTGCCTTGTCTCTGTACTTCTCCCATGCGAGTAAGTACGGCTTCTGTTCTTTGCTTGTGATGACTACCATTAATCCACCCCCCTCAAAATCTTTCAAAAGTAACTCTGCGAACTCTGCGACTCCGTGGGTTTCCGTCTTTGCGTAGTCGATAATGAGTTCTACCATCTTTCGGGGAACTATCTCGATGTCCATAGCCTTTTCCCCTTTTGTTGTGAACGGAATTAAATCCTCTGTAAGCTGACCTATTGTGACCCTCATATACTCACCTCTTATCTCTGATAGTGATTTCTACATAGTCTCTTTCGTTCCAAAACTTGTTCCCTGTTAAGCTGACTATCTGGCAATCGTCCCCGAATATTAATCCCTTGCAACTGTCCAAAACTGACTTGTAGCAATTATCTAAATCGGGAACCTTGGTAGGGAACTCATAAACGATCATGTGGTCTTTTTTCTTCTTGCTTGCCGATTGAGGTACAGCCATGTAAATGTTTATGACGACCTCTAAAGGCTCTTTATTTGCCCATACAAGCGGGTTAAATGGGTAAGCTGATAAATAGGTAGCCTTAACCTTTTCTGCGTACTCCTTGACCCTTTTCTGTGGCACACAATGACCGTTGTAAAACCTTGTGGATTGCTTCGGAACAATCCGCCCCTCAACAACGAAATAAATCTCACTCATAATCGAAGTGTCTCCCATATCGGTTAAAAAACATCCCTCTTGCCTGTCCCTCTGTATATCCCTCGTCCATTTTCTTTTTGATGTACGACCTCTCGGCTAATGCCTTAAGTTCCTTGTCGTTCTCACCTGTGTCGTGTAGCTTGCGATGATGGTACTGACACAAGGCTATGAATAAGCCATCTTCATCAGCCAACTTGCGATATGAACCAGAGATACAATGATGAAGGTCGAGGTTTACAGGTGAACCGCAGATATAACACCGATATTCGTTATTGATGATTGATTGTTTTTCTATTCTGTCTTTGCTTGTCATTCCTCTTCCTGTTTCCTTGGCTTCTTTGCGTGTTCGTTTCGGTAAATGGAGTAATCAACAGCGTGATAAATCTCGGCTATATCGTCACAAGGTCTGCTAACCGATTCGTACCATCCGTCCCAATCAACTGCAATAAATCTGATATCGCTTGGGTTATAATGACCCTCGGATATTTCCAAAACCGAATGTTTCTTGAAAACGTGCTTGTAGATAGTTGGGTTATCTGGGAGATTCCAATCGCCCTGGTACGTTTCAAATTCAAAGCCGTACTTTTCTGTGATTAATGCGATGGTTTCTTCAAGTGTCGGGAGAATACACGGCTTGACGGTTAAATTTGTGAGTGCGTAGTCCTCATAGTGAACTTTGACCTCGGTGTAGTAATGATCGAAAGCGGTTATTTTTCCTATCTGCGGTTCGTCATAATCGTTCAAGTAACACCAAACTTTCTGCCCGATATATCTTTCAAAGGTGTACTCATAAGGCTTTCTCTCACCGCTTGCAATGTCAGGTGCAAGTGGGGGAAAGTTCTCTCCGCACGGTTCCCATACAGGGGTAAACTCTGAATCTTCACATTCGCAAAGATTTTCTTCACTTTTGCAAACCTCTTCGGGTTCTTCTTTGGTAGTTCCGAGGTAGTCCCAGATGTTAAGTTGTCCGTCACAAACGTAATTGCTTGGGTAACTCATTTCTGCTCCATTAACCTAATCATTTCGTCTATCTCTGCCGGAGTTCGGGTTTCGATTCCGAGGTTCTGTGCTTCTTGTACCGCTCCGTCTATTAGCCTCGCCATTTCCTTTGAGTTATAGGTGTGCGAACCTCTTATGACGATGTAAGCGTGTCCCTGTTCTTCCCCCGAATTTGCCCCTTTAACGGTCACATCTGCTTTGGTGTCAAAGTAGTAGCCATCAGAGGGTAAAGGCTTGTTCTTGGGCAAGATAACCCACTTGGGTGAGCCATCTTCGAGGTAGTCCCATGTGCCATAGTCGCTTAACAAATGTCTGTGGATTTCCTCTCTCGGTAACTTCATTACCTCGGCTATCTTGTCGCACAAAACTTGGTAGTAGGAATTGGCTGACAGGGATCGTTTTTCTCGGTGTTCGGATAAATCGAAAACCTTGTCTTTCGGCTGTTCCAGAAGATAGACTATTAACTGTTCCTTGTTGCCGGTCATATGAAATACCTTGCGTATCTTGTGCCGTCCTCACGCTCCATCATTTCGGTTTTGATGTCGTGTCCTTCCTTGCGAAGCTGATGGATTTCACCCGAAAGGCGATAGAGTCCGAGTTTCAAAAGTGCGTCCTGTCCTGTAATGCCACGGCGATGATTCTTAAGGTAGTTAAGAAGTCTCTGTTTCTTGGTCTGATTCATACTGTCGCTCCTTTCTTGTCAACAGGTTTGAAAACCGCTTCTTTGGGATTCCAACCTCTTTTAAGCCGTCCCAATATCACCGCTTGGTTAATGCCGGATATTCTCGACCATTCCGCAAGCGTGTGCGTTTCACCGTCTATCGTTTCTCGGTGGTTGTTTGTCTTGTTATTGGCTTGGGTTATGCAATCAACCCATCGGCAATTTTCGGGGCAATAATTCCCATGCGGATCAATGCGGTCTATGGTAAGATTCTCTGAATATCCGTTTGCAAATGCCCACTCAAAGAACTTCATCTTGTCGTTTTTCCATTCATCACACATGACTATCCCCCTCGCCCCATAAAGGTAATAGCGGTTGTTGCTTGGGTAATAACACCGACCAATGATAGTTTTGTAAATGTTGTCTATCCTTGTGTGTGAAAAACCATATGTGCGATGGCAATTACCATCCGAACGGAATTTGTTCTGGTAGCATCCGCAACTTCTCGTTGCACCCCTCTTGACGTTGTAGGCAATAATGCTCTTTACATTTCCGCAATCGCATTTAAACAGGTAATATCTCTCGTCTTTTGTTGTGTCTTTGCCTATACAAACAAGCTGTCCGTATCTTTCTCCAATTTTCATCTGCATATGCTTTACCTCAATTGAAAGGGAGAGAGTCTACCAATCCATCTTCTACATTGAGAAAATCGTCTTTGCTGTCCGTCTTATTGGACTCTGCTTTCTTCTCGCAGAACTCGATTTCGTTTACGTTGACCTTGGGATAGGTTACGTTCTTACCGTCTTTCTGCACGGTGTCGAGTCTCATTTCACCGCTTGCCACGATCTTGGAACCTTTGAACAGATACTTTTCTACAACCTCGGCTAACTTGCCGAACGCTACGCACTGAAAAAAGTCTGTTTTCTGCTGTCCCTCTTTAGCGAACTTACGGTCAACCGCTAATGTGAAACGTGCGATTGTTGTACCGCTTGTGGATGATGTGACTTCGGGGTCTCCACATAACCGCCCGAGTATGGTAAGTTGATTCATTTGTTATCCCCCTCTAACTTGGAATTAATCTGCTTGATAAGTTTGGCTTTGAGTGCCGGAAAGTTCTTGTTCGTGAGTCCACCGCAGTCCTTAAGCCATTTCTCGAAGTCTGCACCGCCCGCCTTTTCATAAAGGCTTCTTAACTCGTCCTTGGCGGCTTCTTCGTTAGCTTTCTGGTCTGCTTCGGAATGAGTCTCGATCTTGTCATCGTCATCGCAAGCGATACCGAGTAAAGTAAGCACGGTGTATCTTCTTGCGTAGGTCAAAGCCGCTCCGTAGTTCTGTGCTTCGTTTGACCTTGTGGATGAAGGAACAACAACTCTTGCCCCTCTGACCCACTCACCTACAACGCTGTCCTTTTTGATAAATGCTTCTACATACTCGATAGGCTGACCGTTTGCGGTCTGTATGTTGCCGTGTTCGTCTGTCAAGGGAACTACCCTCATAGGCGGTATCTCGATTCCCTGTCTTGCGATGTCAGCAAGTGAAGCGTAATGATAGTTATGTCCGTCTGATTTGTTACCGATTATCTGTCCCATGTTTCCCCTTTCTATTTAGTTGAGAAGTAATGCTGTCCTACTTGTGCAAGCGGTGTTCCGAATGAGTGATATTGTCCGGCTCTAAAGTACAAAGGCTTCGGGAGCCATCCTTCCTCGAAGAGTGCCAGGGCAACTTTGCAATCATCGTTAGGCTCTATTCCTCTGCGTCCCCATGAACTTGAAAACGCATCCGACTTCCAAACCTGTTCGTATGTGAGTCCGTAGGCTTCGGCTCTGCATTCTGCCGTATACATCACCCACAACATCCCCACTACACCTTGGTTCTCGCTCTCTCTCATGCTCAAATCCATGAGGTAGTAACAATCGTCCTCGGTGAGTTCACGGTAAAAAGTCGGCTCTTTCTCGATGTAAACAACCTCGGTTATCACTTCGGGTTCTCTCTCGATGTAGACGTATTCGGTTTTGGTTTCGATGGGAGTAGGTTTGTGATTCTGATACGATCCGTAAGCGGCTATGCCTACGGCGATACCAACGATTAAAGAAAAGATGTTAAGAAGAACGTTTCTCATTTTGACCTCTTGCTTTCACTCTGGAGACAACTTCGTAATAAGTAGGTACGTCTTTCTTTGAAACTTTGTGTCCGGCAATATCCTTGACTTGCTTTCCACTTTTCAGAATGTGGGCTATCATCCCTCACCTTCTTTCACGAACGTTTCAAGCGGTACGTTCAACGCTTTGCAGATTTTGTAGTACTCTACGATGTCGATTTTTCTGCCACCGTTGCAGATGTCAGAAACAACCATCGGCGTGAGTCCTGTCTTTTCCGCAATGAAAGCCTGTTTGATTCCGTTGGAAACGAGGTATTCTTTGATTCTCTTTCCGACCATTTACACTCCTTTCCCTACGATTTTTTCGTAGTTGATTTGCAAAAATTTTGGCTACGATTTTTTCGTACCCATGGCTATAAATTACTACGATATTTTCGTAGTGTCAATACTTTTATAAACAAAAACTATATTTTTTTCGTAGTTCGTCCGATAATCGTGTTAGAATGACAGAGAAAGAGAGGTAAAACCATGAATGTTGATTATGAAATCAGAACAAAGGTTATGAACATTCTCATTGAATGTCGTAAAGAAAAAGGCATATCGCAAAAGGAACTTGCCAAAATACTCGACTCCAAAGAAACGACCGTTGCTTCTTGGGAACAGGGCAAGTCTTTACCCTCTATTGATATGCTTTACAGATTAGCCAAGTACTATAACAAAACAATGGATTATATGTACGGTGAAGCCGATGATAGCCATATACGTTAGGGTCAGCACAAACGAACAAGCTGAAAACGGTCATAGCATAACCGAACAGATAGACAGGTTATGCAAGTTTTGTGACGCTCTGAATTTGGGTAAGCCGAAAGTTTACAACGATTCGGGTTATTCGGGAGCAAACACCGACCGTCCGGCATTACAACTTTTGATTTCTGACGTTAAAGCGAAGAAAATCAACAAGGTGATAGTTTACAAACTCGATAGATTGTCACGATCCCAGAAAGATACCCTTATGTTGATTGAGGATATCTTTTTAAGTAATGGATGCGACTTTGTTTCGATGTCCGAGAACTTCGATACCTCTACACCTTTAGGTAAAGCCATGATAGGTGTTTTGGCGGTCTTTGCCCAATTAGAACGTGAGCAGATAAAAGAACGTATGAGCATGGGAAGAGAAGCGAGAGCCAAACAAGGTAAATATGCGGGGTCTTGGAGATTGCCTTTAGGTTATGACTACATAGACGGTGAACTTGTTCCTAATGACTTCGAGAAAATACAGATTCAAAAGATATTCTCGGACTATGCAAGCGGAAAAGCACCTGTGACCATAGCCAAAGAGTTAAATGGTAAAGGATTGACTCATAGATACGGAATATGGCAGACCGAGGTTATACGGTCGATTTTAAGACGTAAGACATATATAGGGTATGTAGCTTTTAACGGTGAATGGTACAAAGGGACACATGAGCCGATTATCTCGGAAGAATTATTCGATAAAGTTCAGAAGAGGTTAAAGAAAGTCGGTGAAGATTTCAAGGAACATAACCGCCGCCCTGGTAAAGCCTTATCTTATTTGGGTGGGTTAGTCTATTGCAAAAGGTGTGGTGAAAAGTACTTCAAGTATAACCGCCGCTCGAACCAATATTCCTATGACTATTATTGTTGCTTTAATCGTTATCCAAGGGATAGAAAAGGAACTTGCAAAAACGATAATTGGAGAATGGAAGAACTCGACAAACTAATATTTGACGAGATAAAGAAACTTTCCTTTGAGTCCTCTACCCCCTCTATTTTGCCCGACAACAGCGATACTATAAACGATAGGATAAATGAACTAAACAAACAAATAGAACGCTTAATGAACCTATATACGCTTGATGAGATACCTTTTGACGTACTACAAAAGAAGATTCATTCCATAAGCGAACAAAAAGGGAAGTTGGAAAAGTCCCTGATACAAGAACCGGCAACGATAACAACAGAAGAAGCCGAAGAGATAGTAACTTCGTTTGATGATGTTTTAGCTACGGAAGATATAGACACGATCCGCACCGCCATAACCTCATTGATTAACCGTATAGAGATAGACGGAGAAAACGTTTATATCTATTGGAACTTTGATTAGTGCATAGACAAATTGTCACTTCAATGACTATTTTATAAGGCAAATAAAAAAAAGACCCCCAAGGAATAACCAAGGGGGTCAAAGTGAGGGGAAAATGTATCGCAAGCGATCAAATCGCTGAACGACCTTCGTTTATGCCGAATGCAACATAGTGATAATAATACATCGGGTTATCGTCCCCGAATGCGTTCTGCAAGTCGGGATATCTACTCTTATACACTTCGGGGTTAAACTCGTCCGAAGCCTGTCTGAACTCGTTCATACCGAACTGACAGAAGTGGTTCCAGAGCATTAAGGAATTATCCCCGAATGCCATCTTTAAATCCGTGTATCTGTTTGAGTAGTAAACAGGGTCAAAGACAGGGGAATAATCATATCCGTTCAACATGTAATCGGATGTAGTCCCACCGCCTAAAAGATTGTTCGCCGCTTCGCAGATATTCGGGAGACATTGGATGATGAAGTCCCCAGGGCAAGCCTTTTTCGCAAACCAACGATGAAGTGCAAGTGTCTGAACAGGTCTGCCGTCATTCATCTTGCCGACAAGTGACTTATCATTTGCCCACAACAGTTTAGGTATTCCGTTTCGCCTTGCAATATCTGCAAGCAATAAAATAAGCGAGTTCATCGCCTCGCCGGTTATTGCCCACCAAGGGGCAAGAGTGCAATTCGCAACCTCAATCGTGATGGCTCTGTGGTCTATGTCGGAGCCGCTCAAACCGTTCACGGTCATTGACCCGCCTGTTGTCCATGCTCTGTACTTTTCATTGACATACTGACCAATTCTTCCGTCAGACCCTATGCCGTAATGGGATGAAGCCTGTTTCGAGGGATTAGCGAACAATTTACCGCAAGTCTCTATTGAGAGATTCCCCGCCATGCAATGAACAACGATCATGTCTATTTTGGATTTTCTCTGCTGTGTAAAGTTTGGTGAGGGAATCACCGCATTTACAAGTGTTGAATCTGCGTTCATATTTACCTCGTCTTGTAAGCTATTGCCACAAACACAAATGAAACTAACACGAACTCAATCATTGATATCCTCGAACTGTTTGTCATAGACCGCCTTTAATACCGTGACGATACCACCGAGACAGGTATTAAGTGCGGCTAACGTTGCCGTGATCTGGGCGGTGTAAGGAACATGCCATATAGCAAGCACCGCAGAAATGAAAGTTAAGATGGGAGCGATACACTTAACGATAATGCATAATCTGTCGTAGGTCTTGTTTGATAACTTCATAAAATCTCCTTTCTCAACACTCTTTGAACACTTCTCTTATTTTGATAAGTTCTGCTATGGTTTCTTTTGTGTCTTCCTTTATCATGTTGATAAACTCTTCTGTCTTGAAATCCTCTTTGATGGTCAAGGTGTTCACGATGTTGATTAGCTTATTCTGCTTGACCGAGATATAGGCATCCGATTTAGTCAGATGATTGAAGGAAATCCAACTTACATACTCCTTGTAGACAGTAAGAATGATTACCTGTCCCAAGTTCTTGTCGTACCCTTTGGGTTTCGGTAAGTTGGCTTCCATAGCTTGCAAGTGAAGCCACACATAATCCTGTTGCTGTTTGATGATGTTTCTTTCACGATCTGCATAGTTTATCTTTAAAGACTCGCTATCGAAGTTCACATATCCACCCTTTATGAGTGCCACCGCTACCAATACGATGACAAAGAGGAAAATCAGAACAATGATTGCATTAGATGATGTCAGCACTTCCGTAATTGCATCCCACATTATTCATTCCCCTCGCTTCCTTCGGGTGTAGGCTCTTCAGGTCTGACGTATCTCTCACATTTTTCAATGTGTCCGTCATCGTCAACGAGTTCACATGTTACCCTCAAACAGTTCGAATCTCCGATAGATGCTCTCATATTTCCGTAGAGATTAATAAGAGCAAGTTCGGGGGTATTGAAGGGGGTGACAGTTCTTTCCGTGTTTCCGTTTTTGAATTTTCTTAAAAGTAATACGTTCATAGCTTGCTCCTTTAATCTGTAATTTTGGTGTATCTGACTACTATATGCCCCGAGATATTTGACCTCGCAACAGGGGTCTTAAATAAAAGGTTCGGTGACTCGTAGGAAACCTCGCTGAACAATCTCTCGACCGAACTAACGATGTAATACGACATATCTTTCTGCGGAAAAACAATGTCGGGATCTGTCAGAAATCCACTAATGTCAAATGTTTTCCATGTGTTCGCACTCGTATTAATCCCACTAAACGGAATGGTTATCTCATACAGAGGTTTTCCAAGCCACGTTCCGATGACCTGTTCCGTGAGTGTGTAGTCATGCCTTGCATTTGCATTGACCCACTTCAAGGTGTCGGCATCGTACATAAGGAATTGTTTATCGGTTGGGCTTACAAGGCTTACATCGGTCAACCCCGCTAAAGTAGTAGAACCACCACCACCGCCACCGCCGAGGTTTGCATCTATGATTGAAAGGGTCTGATTGTACCAATTCCGAAAATCGGAAAGAAGGTCGGTTGCATCTGGCTGAATTAAGCCATAATTCGGAGTTAATTGCATGTTGCCACCTAGTATGAATAAACGTTTATGTTGAAATCGTTCAGTTTTGTGACAATGTAATTGTCATTGATTGCTAATACCATTTCACTAGTTTCCGTGATTCTCTCCAAGTCCTCAAAGTTGGAGCAAAACGTTCCTATATCAGTTGTAAAAGCAATTCTTTTCTGATTGTTTGAACGCACAAACCTTTTGATGTTGGGTTTGCTCTCGAACTTGCCAAAAAACCTTGCGGGCTTCGGTGTGTCAAAGTCGGGGGTTCTTGTTCCGTTGTATTCTCCCATTCTCCATGAGGAATAAATATAAGTCGGAACATATAACCGCCCTTTGCATCCGATTCCGTTCAAAGATACATTGGCGAATCCTTCCGAACCACCTTCGGGGGCTTGTCTCCACCAAACCTGTGTGCCATCGGGACTAACACCCTCAATGACTCTGTTCTGATAGAACCATGTCGTAGGATAAGCCATATAAATCGTGTCTTTGTTCACGAAGGTTCCCGATGTTCTATTCGCTCCTATCTGTGTATAGGTGACGGTTCCATCGGAATAGTCTAGCGTGATTGAATAGATATAATGCTGACCATCCGTGATGTTTGTTATCTGAAATACAGTTCCGTTCAAGGTACAATCAAAAGGTGAACCATTCCATCTGATATAGTTAGCGAGGTTTGCATCTGTTCCGCTTGCTACGATGGTTTCATCCGTTAAATCAAACACCCACCAATCAGCACCTTGTGTTACTAGGGCGAGATTGTTATCAACGTTTGTGGCATGGAATAAACCATCTATTTCATTTGCGGTTGTCGGGATTGTGTGGGCTTCTTCCTCAAATGTCTCGATGTCATATTTGAGAAGTCCTTTTGCGTGTCCGTTACCGAAACATCCTATCCACAAATACTGATTAGTATTATCGAATACCGCATAGGCGGCACCCATTGCATATCTGTTTACGTCTATAACAGCACCGTCACCCGAATCTGCTCTTACATCGTCATACCCTCTCCCAAACACGGAGAATTTCATACTTGTTATATTTGCACTCATACTAAATCACTCCATAATAAGGGATTGTCGGTAACTGTCATGTAAACCTTGCAAGCGTGGGTTCCTTCTCCGTATATCTTTTGGGGGTTGGAGCAATGAAACACTCTCTTGCCGATAGGGGACTTTTCTTCGGTGACTTCCATCTGTAAATCAATGTCATCATCTACACACACCCTTATATCTACCGTTGCCGTAGCTGACAAAGTAGCGTTAAGGGTTAAGACCATCTCGATATTCTGACAGAAGGTCTTCTGCTCGTACTCGATTTCGGTTACCAAAGTCTCGGTGGAGTCTACTTCCATCTCTTCGGTTAAGGTGTTGAACAAAAGCCAAAACTCTTTGTCTCCGACTTCTTGACCGTTTTTGTAGTCCGAAGAAAGTCCGGCGATGGTTTTTGAAAAACGATCCTGGGCTTCGGCTAAAATAGGATTATCACCTGTGCATATAATCGACATCGGGGAGCCGATATTATAAGTGATTTGGGTTATCGCTCCGAGGTCGTAAGTAGAAGCCTGTTTGTCAGTAAATGTAATGACATCCCCGACATCATAGATAGGAACCAAAGGCATATCGACCGTATAAGGGACGTAGTAAACACCATCCCATAAATCAATGATTTCCTGTAAGGCATCCTGTCTGTTGTTGTCGTTTGAAATCTGCAAAAATGGATTGACTCCCAAATCGAGAACCAATCCACCGCTGTTATTATTACTTACATATTCCTGTACTCCACCGTCTTTATAAGTCGCATAGAGTCCGTCATAAGTAGTCCTAAAGTCGGATAAATCAGAACTAACTCTGAACGTGGATGCTATCGTGTCGGCAGAAGTCGAACCATAAGAGCCGATGTATAACTTTCCGTCACGACCTACATAAGCATACCCACCCAAATAAGCCGCCATGTACGAAAGCACATCTCGCCAAGTCTTTGCATCGGTTACACAATCCGCAAACCCTGTTCTTCTCTGTCCGTTGGGCATGGCTTCAATATCGGCTTGGGCACTTCCTAAAGTAACCCCACATGCCGCACATATCCTTGACAGCCAACTGTACGGAGAAAGAATGCTTGTGTTCGCAGAAGCGTTAAAGTCAACCGCATCGAACTTGACCATATTATCGTATGCCTTGATATTGATATGGTCTGCGGTCTGCGTGGCTTCGGATATCGTATAGACTCCCATCGGGATAACATCTAATGCTCCATCAATCGAACACGAAATATCCACCGTGCCGTTATAGAGTTCATAACGTGAAACTCCGGCAAGCGTGATTTCCGCCGAGAAAGTAGAAGCGTAAGCCGTGCCGATGTTAAGGCTCTGGGATGATATTGACCGAACAATCGACCCCGATATTATCTTTCCATCGGATGTGGTCGGATCGTCATCAAATACATAAGTGGAACCACCAACCGTTGTGATAGTTCCACTCCATGTTATCTTTCTGATATTTGATTTTATCTTTGTAAGGAAATCCGCTGATGCTGAATACATTAGTATGCCGTGACCTCGAATGAAACTTCCCAATAGGTTTTGGTTCCGTTGTCTTTGATTGCGTTATAGGTCAAATTCTGAATGAAACCGCTGAAATTGTCCTCGGCAAGTGTTGCGGGATTGAGATAATAGATAGTAAGTGCTGTCCCCGACACATAATAACCCTGTAACTTCTGGAACCATGTATCATCTATGGTTGAGTTTACCGAGATATGAGGGACACCAAGCCTTTTAACATCTCTTACTATGGTGCCCGCTTCTGTCTCGTTTAAAGTCTCTTTGTTTAAAAGGGAGAGATTATAACTTCCTTTTGTGAGGGGAAAATATTCTGTGCCGAATTTTAACTTAAGTTTCTGTGCCATTTATCTGCCCCCACTTACTAACGCATGTCTCTGCTGTGCGTTTAAAATGATGGTGTCTAACTTTTCTTGCCCGATGTAAACAGGGATGACTATATCACCCTCGTTATTTGCCCCAAGAATGCTCTGTAATTGTTCGGTGGGATTTGCTATCGGTGAATACGAAACAGGTGCCAATTCGGGCGATGTGAAGTCGCTTGCGATAGACCCTGTGACCATTCCTATTGCATTCGTGACAAGTCCGAGATTATCTTTGATACCTTTAGAGAACAATTCCATCATGTCGGGTGCGAAGGTATGGAAATTCGACAAAGCACCTTTTTCGGGTTCAGAGAATCCCAGATACTCTTTGATGGTGTTCGCAAGGTCTGTGACAGTAGACTTTAACTTCTCCCACTTTTCCTTAATTCCGGCGATGAAGTTATCTATCATGTCCTTGCCCCAAGTCTTTGCGGCTTCGACCTTTTCCATAAAGCCATCTTTAACCGCATTTACCATGTCGGCACCTGTGGTCACAAGCTGACCGATGACCATCAAAACACCTTCAATGAGTTGGAAGATTAATTCCATGCCCGCTTCAAGAATTAACGGAGCCGCCTTAATGAGTGCTTCCAACAGATTTTTGATTATCTCGGGTGCCTTGGCAATTAACTTGGGCAATGCTTCTATAAGTCCCTGTGCTAATGCGATGATTATCTGTAAAGCGGCATCGACTAACTGTACCAACATATCGGGGTCGGTGAGTTTGTCAACGATCGTCAGGATAACATCGACAACAGCGGGGATAAGTGTAGGCAAGGCATTGATAAGTCCATCAGCCAAAGCCATGACGAACTGTATTCCAAGTTCGATAATCAATGGCAACATGGATAGGATGGTCTCGATTAAGAGATTTAAGAGGTCGGGCAATACTTCAATAATTATCCCTAATATCTCGGGGAGTGCCGCTACCAAGGCTTGCATTAAAGCGGAAATAGCCTGTATTAACGGCGGTAATATCTGCTGAATAAGGGAAGGCAACTTCTCTGTGATGATAGGAACTATCATAGGAAGAGAGTTAGCGATTCCCTGTAATGCGTTCAAAATAGTAGGGATTAAATTATCCAAAGCCGTTGCACCTGTGGACACAACGTTCTGAATTAGTAATCCTAAATCGGCATCGGGATTTGCTAACCCCGCAACGAGGTTTCCCCATGCCGCTTTCATGGATGCCGCTGAACCGCTAATGGTAGAACCCGCTTCTTCTGCGGTCGCTCCCGCAATGCCCATTTCTTCCTGTACGATGTGAATAGCTTCGACTACATCAGCAAAGTTATTCATATCGAGCGAGCCTTCCATGTAACCCGCCATTTCTTCGGCATCACGCATTAAGCGTTCCATCTCTTCTTTTGTGCCGCCGTAACCTAACTTTAGGTTATCGAGCATGGTGAAATTCTGCTTTGCGAATCCCGCATAAGCATTCTGGATGGATTCTATGGAAGTGCCCATTCGGTTGGCATTGTCTGCCATGTCCGTCATCGCTTCGTCAGCATATGCCGCCGCTTGCCAAGCATTATCGCCTAACGAAGTGGTCAAAGCCGCCGCAAAGCCTGTGACGGTTTCCATATAGTCATTGGCTGATACTCCCGCCGTTGCAAAAGCGTTTGCGGCATTCTCCATGACTTGATCTGCGGTATCACCGAACAAAACCTCGACACCACCGACAAGCTGTTCATAGTCGGCATAAGATGATGTTGCCGCCGTGGTTAAAGCCGTAGTTCCGGCGGCGGCGGCTCCGATAGCTTTGGCAGCCATGCCACTAATGAAACTCACACCACGTTCAAATGATGCACCAAAAGACGAAGCACCTCTCGAACCCGCTTCACCCATGCTCGCTTCGATGTCATCGGCTACACCTTCCATGGAAGGGATTATCTGCAAATATGCTTTTCCAAGGGTTATTCCGTTATCTGCCATTGGTTATCTTCTCCCATGCTTTATCGAAATCCTCGGCAGACATAAAGGATTCCATTTCATCCTTTTTATCTTCGAGTAGTGATTTTAATATCGAATTAGGACGGTTTCGATTCTTCTGTCCGTCCTTGGTCTTTGCCCAACTTTGGAATGATAAATCATCCGCAATATGGGCGAGTAATGATTGTTCTAATGTAATCTTGCTTCCCGAAACTTCCATCTTTACCCTGGAATTATCTCTTAACCCCATACAAAGAGTTGCTACCAACTCGGGCGGCAACTCTCTGTAATTGAGTATGTGGTAAGTTTCTGCAAGGTCACAAATTAGTTTATCCTCACACACCACAATGCAATGTGCGAGGAATATCAGTTTTTTGAGCCATTCGCACTCTGGAATATCTCGGTAATCTCAACCATAATGACATCGGAAGGGCAAAAGCCATCGTTCTTGGATGCGATGAAGTTCATGTATTCATCGAATTTATCTCCGAAGAGTAACTTCGCCATTTCCTGTATGCCTTCGAGTTTTGCGAAGGTGTCATTATTTGCTTTCTGACATTTCGTAAGTGCTGTGACGAATCGCCAATCCTTAAGGACTCTATCGTCAATGTTGAACTCATAGCCGCTCTTTGTTATTCCTTGCATACCTTTTCCCCTTTTTCTTTATGCTGACGGTGCTGTTGCGGTGATGTACTCATAGTGGTAAACACCATAAGAATCGGGTACATCGGTGATGGTGATGTCGTAGCCGACAGCTTCATCATCCTTGTAAACGATTTCTCCGAGTTCTGAAATGGTTCCGTTGGGAACTACGATTCTCTTTGCTCTGCCGCCCTTAAGAATCATGTCGAATACCCAACTTCCGGCTACCATATCCTGTGCGGTTGCCTTGACGGTGAGATTTCCATCACCATCTGCAACGACATTGGATGAACCATAGATGGTTTTCAGAACATCTTCGTTCATTGCTTCGATCAGTTTGAGAGCAAAAGTGTCGGGTCTGTCGGTCTGCATGTTAAGAACGGTATCGCCGCCCCATGCCTTGACGGTATCACTTTCGGGGGAGTTGTTGTTAGTAAGTCCGTCCTCTGAAACATATCCGAGGTCTACGAAAGCCGCATTAAGTGATGCGGTTGCACTCGTAGGAAGGGGTGTTCCGAGGGGTGCCCAATGAACAGCACCACCAACTTTAGGCTTACCAACTGTTACGTTAGTTGCGGTAGTTGCCATAGTTTATCTCCTTTTAGTAATAAAGGTTGTAATAACAACGATAACGGTACTTCTTTAAAGATGTGTCAGTGTCATCGTTTCCACCGCCTATGTGTGCGGTGATGTCGCTTTGGTTTAAATCTTCCATCGCTCCTCTTACTGATTCGTCTAAAACAGCCGCATCATATTTCGAGTCTGCGTAAGACCTAATCTCAACCGTAGCCGCATCGATCAGATTATTCTTTTCACGGTCGATTATCTGAAGAACAACAAACTTGCCGGATATATCGTTGGGAGTTTCCATATATACAGGAATCCCATCGAGCATTGTTTCAAGATGCTCCTTTACTGTAACTTCAATCATCCTTGTTCTCCTTCACGATAACGTGACATCGGCTGATTCCGACATAACTTCCGTCTATGTCACCAACCGACTCGGCTTGTGCTAAAAGTGCATCCATCACCATTTGTGACTTACGCACTTCGTTAAAGCCTTTCCAATTCATCCAATCGATTTTAACCTTCGTATCTTTCAAGATGTACCTTCTTATTCCACCTCAAAGGTATGTTTTCTTCTATGCCCGCTGTCGGACTACCTATCGTTCTGTAAACCCCATTAAATGGAGCGGGTAAAGTAACGAAGGTATCTTCCCAAGTGTTCTCGTCACCTTTGGGAATTGCCAATGTATAAGCAATCTTCTTGCCATACATGGTAATCACATTGTTGACATCATCCGTAGAAGGCTCCCCGACTAACACATCCGAAACATCCTTTGTGGTGTCTGTGAACATAGGCTGACCGAAAGGGTCTGTGCCCGATTGTGTTCTTACTGTGAGAGTTACAGTTACACCCTTCATACGCTTGCCCTCATAAGTACGCTTAAAGGATTGCTCGCACCGATCTGGTCTCCCACTCCTAAAAGTTTCTTGTCAGACTTTGACAGATAAACGCTTCCGACCGAACCGCCCGAACTCATTGTCCAACTCTGTGAATATCCCAAAGCTGACATTGATCCCTGTGACGCTCCCATAGGAACATCACTTGATTCGCTCATGGCTCTTGCGACCGACTCAACAGAAACCGACTTTTTCGCATCTGCCGTGGCATTAGCGTTATAAGAATCGATTTCAAGTGCCGCCCTTTCAAGAAGGATGTCGCAGATATCTTTCTCGGTGCTGTCGAAAGTCTTTCCGAGTCTCTTTTGTACGTCTGTATAGGTTGCGTATGTGGTCATACTGTCCTCATTTCTTTGTCTTGGTTGTTTTAGTAGCCTTTTTAGGCTTCTCTTCAACCTTGGTTTCCTCTACCGTGGGTTTTTCCGTAGTAGGCGGTAAGTAACAACCTACCGCCTTGTACTCTTCTACACGGTCATCCGCTACCCACATTTCGGTATTGGTAAAACCATTTATCATCCGTATCAAACGGAAGGAACTCCTGTTGCGGTGAGAGCGTTGAAAGCATCGGTGAGGGCACGGAAACCAACCTCGATTTCTGCTCTTACTGCAAACATGTTTCTCTCGAAGAGATTGATTACGGTGTTGTCGGGAAGAGTAAGAGAGGACTGATCAGAGATAGAAATCTGAACTCCCTCAACCATGCCCCAAACAGCCTGTGTCCAATCGCCTACGAAGCCGACCTTTGAAGGTGAACCACTCTTGAAAGCGGCTTTGGTAACTTCGGTTCTCTGTCCGAGTACAACAGGAATGCCGTTCTCGGTAACATTGTTGAAAATGGGTCTCTTGGTGGTGTCAGTAGCACCAAGAAGAAGTCCCTTGCCCTGTGCGGAGAAGATGTAACCGTTTGAGATACCGCCGTGAAGAGCGATGTCAGTGTCAGCGGCTACAAGTCCCTGATATACATCAGAAGCAAGGCTCTGTGCGGTTACGTTTGCGAGAGTATCGAAATCGGAACCAGGTGCGGTGCCGAAAAATACGGTATTATCGAACTTTCTTCCGAGTGCATCGGGAAGTTTCTCAACGATTGCGTTGTAGAGGGCAGATGCATCACGTCTGAACTGATTTGAGAAAGGAACGATTACGGAAAGGGTGTAGCCACGAAGAATCTTGGTAGCTACGGTGGGATTTGAAACAGGCTTCTTGTCGGTCTCACCCGCCCAAGCGGCTTCGGGGTCAGAAAGAAGCACGCTGATTGCGGCACCATTGCCAGGAAGGGGCATCTGTCTTGCAAGGCTCATAACCTTGGAAGATTCCTGTACTTTGGAAAGAATAGCGTTGCTTACGCTTTCGGGAAGGTCGATGTTTGTTCTGTTGGTAGGAATACCTGTTGCCATATTTGTTCTCCTTTAAAGTATGTTTGCCATACAAGCGACAAAATCAGCTTTGGGATTGCCACTTGCGGTTTTGGGAACCTCGCCGCTGTCCTTAACCTTGGGATAGTTGGGAGTCGCAAAGGCTTTGATGGCTTCTGCCTGTGCCTTACATGCTTCTTCCGTATCGCCTGTCAGAAGGTGTGCGGGGATTCCTGTTTCGGTTGCGATTTTTTCTCTCGTCTGCCTTACTTCCTCGGTCTTTTTAAGTCCGTTAAGTTCAGCTTCGAGATTGTTGGCACGTTCAACAGCTTTCTGTAACTCGCTCTTATTGGCTTCTTCCGCTTCGTCAAACTTGGCGGCTTTTGCCTTGATTTCTTCATAGTCAGCAAACTTGCTTTTTTCCTCGGCAAGTCTCTTACCTACGATTGCGTTTACTTCGTCCTGTGTGAAAGTGCGGCTCTGCCCTTCGGCATTGTTTTCCTGTGTGGGTACAGTAGCGATGTCGCTCATATTAATTTCTCCTTTGATGGATTATTCCTCGTTTTGGGACGAGTTCCCTATTAAAAAAACACCCCGAAAGGTGCTAGTTTAAACGTCTATTAATGTTTCATCGTTGCCATCTGCGTAAGCATTCCTACGCATTGCATTGATTCTGCTTTGAGGGGTTATCTTGATACCCTCTCGCTTTAATTCGTCATCCACTCCGTAGTACATTGCTTTGTATTCTTCGGGGTCATATCCGGCAACGTTCGTCCTTGAATCGTATCTGACCGCATACTGACAATCACAGTTAGAATGGATGTGTTCTGCGTGTCCATTCTTAAGGGTTTTCTTTGATACTCTCTTCCATCCGTTTGAAGCTAACGTGATACAGAATGCACAAGTATCGCCCCTGGGCACCCATGCAACCTGTGCCCCATCCCTCATGGCATTATGTAGAGTCGTGTCGGCTCCCGCCATCTTGACCCATCTTGCGGCGGCATTCGCTATTTCATCGAGGTTACTACTCTGTAAAAGAGTTCCGTTCACCGCTTTGGCTACATCGCCATAATTGGCTAACTCTGCCATTTCTGCGGGTGCTATATATCTACCTTCGAGAATAGCGACCGCATCATACATTTCTGCGGATAAAGCCGCCGCTCCTTCACCATATTTCTGAACTATCGCATACGCATAGTCTAAAAGTTCTTTTCTTTGTTCGGCTGTTAAGTTCTCAATGGCATTGCTTGACGGATCGTGAAGCAAATTATTACGCATGAATGAAACTATATCGAAAGCCGCCTGTTCGTTTATCTCACGAAGTAGCTTTACATACCTATTCCATTCACTCTGCGTTATAGTTGCCATTTGCTACGCTCTCTACAAGTGCCATTCCTCTTGAACGACCTTCCTGTGACTTGATACGTCTTATATCTGCTTTATCGAATCCTAACATTTCAAGGAATACGTCTGTTGAAGCGAATCCCTGTCTTGCTGATGCTATCTTGATAGCCGCATCCGCTGTGACCGCTACGCTAGGCATTGCCGGATTCTTAAAATGAGGAACAATCGCCCTCTGGTCTTCGGTAAGTTCGTCCAACGAGACATTATGAGTAATTGCCAAAGCCATCAAAGCAATGTTTTTGAGTGCCTTGGAATTGTTCATGTTAAGTTGCTGTGCTGTTGCTATAAGGGTCTGACTCTGTGCCAAAATAGCATCACTCGAAGTCGGGTTCGCATCGTTCACGACACCTGTGTCTGATACGGTCAAGCCTGTTGCCGCACTAAACTGTGTTGCAAGTATACGAAGCATTTCAACGTGAGGTGCTATCGTGCCCTGTTGCAACTGTCCGAAAGTAGGTTTTTCACCTGTTTCGGGGTTGGTGGTTGATGTGAGAAGGGAGCCAACATACTGTCTAAATTTATTATTTACAACAGCATCATATTGTTCATCAGTTACACCGAGTAAATATTTCTGCGGTGAGGTTGCAAACTCCAAACCTATCGAAGCATTAGCGACCGTTCTCACGAATCCTTGTATAAGTCTGCGGATGGGTTCCTTGATTCTCGACCTACCGAAAGGCTTGTCCGAGGTCGCATTCCAAATCATAGGCTCCATTAAAGGTCTGCCCATCTTATGCGGATGCTGTTCAGCTTCCCAACCTGTGTCCTTATAGGTAAGCACCCAAATTGAATCATCCGTGTAGTAGTTGATTAAGGTCGGTACCCAATTATGTTCGTTGTCGGGTGCCGTGTCGATTATTGCCATGCCATAAGCAATGCGGTTTAAGGCACCATTCCACTTTGCCGCCGCTGTTAAGGGCGAATGGAATCTGATTTTTACCCCTTCGTCAGAGTCCGACAATGTCGCAAAGTCGCATCCGAAGGTTAATTCATCACGGCAAGCCTTGATATATTCGTCAGAAAGAAAGTTCTTTCCAACAATCTCGTCTATCTCTTCGACTTCTTCGCCGTTAATACCGACAAACCCATCGAACATTGACCTTCCGGCAAGAACATCAACCGTCTTTGCACCCCAAGCACAACCAATTTCCAACTTTGAGAGTCCATCGGGCAAAGCTATTCCGAGATTGACTTCCGAAAGAGATATTTTCCCTTCGTAATACTTCTTTTTCTCGATATTCTTCATTCTGTGAGTGTTGAAAGTATCAACCAACTCACGAAATTTCGCCATTTCCTCTTCGGGAAAATTCTTAATTGTGCTTATTTCTATGTTGTGCATTTTTTACCTCAACCGATACGCATTGCACGGCTTGGGTCTCTTTTGGATGTCTTTGCTCCAAAGAGTGCCAAGGCACATGCTTCAATAGGTGTCGAATTTTCCCCACCAAAACCCCAACCGCCACTTATCGGACGTTTTATTGATGTGATTGCCGACTCTCTTAACGGTTCTTGTCCCGCATACCATGTCAAGGTCTGCTCATTAATCGAATCGGTTAAAATCCCAACAGAAGCAATCACGTCCTTAACGCTCGGACGTATTATGCTTCCTTTTATCTTCCATGTGTCGGCTATCTTATCAACAAGGACATCGACACCGTTTCGACCGTCTATGACTACGCAACAGGCTTTATTTGCCCTTGCGTTCAGCCAATCAGCTAACCACGTTATGCCGTGCCCTGTGGGTTTTGCATCTATAAGGGATATTCTTGCCTTGCCCTCTGTCGGAATCACCGCACCGCACAAACATACATAAGAACCATCTGCGGAGAATTTAACTCCGTAAGCTGTCTTACCTTCGGGTTTCGGTTCTTCAGACATACAGGCATCCCATTTCTTCGAATCGATGGCATAATCAATCTGTCGCACGTTCTCCGGCATAAATCCTAAATGCTCTCTTGCGAACGTGTCCTCGGACATCGTAGAAGCATCCTTTTCGAGTGCTTCAATCAATAACTGATACCCTAACGATGGATTTGTGTCATACCATCTATCTTTATCGTGGACATCCCCGATTTCTTTTGTACTCCACTCATTTAGGCAATCGCCCTTTTGGGGATTAGTCCTCATTCTGCGTATTGCTCTCGAGAATACAACACCTTTATTCTCTTCGCCCTTTGGTGGTGTCCCCATTAATATCGTTTGAGGACTCCCCGAAGGTGCCGCAGAATTTAACGGAGAAAGGGAAGCATCTTGTTCCTCGGTGTAGGCTTGTGCTTCATCTACTACAACCAGATCAAACGTGCCACCTCGACCCATATCAGAATTACTACCCCTTGTTCGGAACTCTATATGTCCACCATTCGTGAGGTCTAAAACCATCTGTCCGGCACTCACTGTATAATGGTCTACCAACGCATTTAATTCGGGATATTTTGCGTATGGGTCATTCTTCCTTGTTCCAAACTTCTTACGCAAACGGTCAAATGCTTTCTTTGCGGTCTGAAATTCTTGGGCGGTATGTAATATCTGTTCTCCTCGTTTGATTAGTCCCCATGTTTCCCTTGGGTCGGACACACCTGTCTTTCCGTTCTGTCTTGGAACTTCCAAAACACAAAACGAATTAACAAGTTTCCCGTCATCGTCCACGGCAAGCCAATCGTTCAAAATGCCTTCTTGCCACGGATGAGGTTTGAGGTCATAACACGAAGATAATTCAACAGCGAATTGACCTTCGGTCTTTTCATAATCGCACGAATAACGATAAGTCGGGGTCTGATTCCCTTTTCTACTCATTAGCCGCCTTGTTGAGTATTCTCAAAAGCGGTGTATCGTTAGAAGTCTGACCGTTAGCTTCCAACGATTTTAAGCGGTCAATGGCTTCAAACATTCCCGATACAAGCGGTTTAATATCTCTGCCGCTGTCTGTCATATCGAGAATCTTTGCATACTTCAGTATTGCGGCTCTTGTTGCTCCGACTTCGCCTTCCTGTCTGTATGCTTGTTCTACTGACTCGGGAGTCGAGTCTTTAGGTTGCTTATATTTCGGCATCCTTATACCTCCTAATCCTTGTGTTTACTGTCTACAAGTAAGACTATTTATTTTTGATCTGCACCCCCGTATTGAGGATTTCAACTTCGAGAGTGTAGGTGCT
>Ga0265301_10001644_pt1 | contig 28518 bp, 19 predicted proteins | sample AusTroGonzalo_MG_2_FD_193488 | JGI IMG/M metagenome (GOLD analysis project Ga0265301, IMG submission 193488) | Bovine rumen microbial communities from tropical cattle in Woodstock, Queensland, Australia - Gonzalo_04 | ecosystem: Host-associated > Mammals > Digestive system > Stomach > Rumen ... | reverse complement strand
TTGATCGCCCAGACGTTGTCGGTGGTCGCAAAGCTCAGACCCTTCGTGGCGGAGAGCGTCTCGCCCGCGTCGTTGGCGAAGGTGAAGCCGCTGCCGGAGGCAGCAACCGTCCAGACGAGCTTGCTGTCTTCGGTGACGATCTTATTGTCGCTGACGGTGACGTCGGCGCCCGCGCGGTAGTTGGTCGCAACGGCGTCCTCGCTCATTGCCTTGCCCGCCGAAGCGTTATAGATAATAACCTGATCGCCGTCCTTCAGGGAGGTGGTCAGTACGTACTCGTTGCCGCTCGGCGCGGTGGTCGGTTCGGTCGGAGCGGTGGTCGGCTCGGTCGGAGCGGTGGTGGGTTCCGTCGGAGCGGTGGTGGGTTCCGTCGGAGCGGTGGTGGGTTCCGTCGGAGCGGTGGTCGGCTCCGTCGGATTGACGGAGCCGCCTGCAAGCGTGCAAACGATTGTGGATTCGCCTTCTGTGGTGCCGTCCCAGATCGCAAACTGGAAGATAAAGCTTGCATCGCCTTCCACCAGTGCCTTCGCAACGACGACGCCGTTTTCGATCGCATAGTAGGAGTTATCCGCGACGTTCTTCAGCAGATAGCCGCCGTCGACGGGGATAACCTCAAACGCAGCATAATCCTCGTAGCTGTCGTAGTAGGTGTAGGGAGTTTCCGCAGTAAGGAAGTAGCAATAGGGATTCTCAGGATCCTCGCTCTGATCGTAGTCGTACTGATCGAGGAACAGGACCGTGCCGTCGTCATTGATGAGCGCGTAGAAGGTGCCGGCGTTCTCGAAATCCGCCTTCAGCGTGCTACCGGAAACGGTCGCCGCCTCGGTGGTGATGTTCCAGTAGGTGAATTCACCGGTGGACTCATCCGCGTCGGTATCTTCGTTGTAGCCGATGATGAGACCGCTTGCCGCGTTGTAGATTACGACGCAGTCGCCGTCTGCAAAGGGCAGGTCGGACGGGGCGTCAGTCGGCTCCGTAGGCGCGGTCGTCGGCTCAGTAGGAGCCGTCGTCGGCGCCGTGGTCGGCGCTGTGGTCGGCTCGGTGGGCGCGGTCGTCGGCTCGGTGGGCGCGGTCGTCGGCGCGACGGATTCGGAGAGCTTGAAAATGGTCAGTTTGCCGGAATAGCCGGAAGAATTGGCGTTGCTCATGGAGTAAGCGCGGAACTGGAGCGCGCCGCCGTTATCGCGGAAAATCAGCGCACGGACGGTGGACTCGGACGCCGTAGAAGCCACCACAGCGCTCGAAGCGCCTGCGCCGCAGGTCAGGGTGAAGTCCACACCGGTATCGTTGAGCTTCAGCGCGGTGGAGGAGGTCCAGCTGATGTACTTGCCGTCCGCGCTCTTGAGCAGGAAGTTGCCTGCCGCGTTGCCGGCAGCCAGCGTCCAAACGGTCTCATTGCCCGCGGCGCGGGTCGCAACGACGTCAACGGCGTTGCCGTTTACGGTGACTTCCTCGGCAGCAAGCGCGTTGCTGATGGTGGAAGCGTCGTTCGTCATCGCGTAGTACTTGCCGTTGTATTCCGCAACAAGGACGATCTTATCGCCGACCTTGAGGGAATCGGCAACGACGAAGCCTTCGCCGGTAACGGGCTCGGTGGGAGCGGTCGTCGGCTCGGTCGGCGCAGTCGTCGGCTCCGTGGGAGCGGTCGTCGGCGCAGTCGTCGGCGCGGTGGTGGGCTCCGTGGGAGCGGTCGTCGGCTCGGTCGGCGTCGTGCCGCCGCTCAGGACGAACAGCTGCATGGCGAAGATCGCTTCGCTCGACGCATTATAATAATAGGTACTGAATTCGCTGTAGTTCGCATACCACTCGACGTACTTCGGGTCGCCGGAGGTGCCAGTCGCCGTCGTGCTGACGATGTAAACGCTGTTGGCGGTGGTCGCCGGGTTGATCGCCCACACGTTGTCGGTAGCCGCAAAGCTCAGACCCTTCGTGGCGGAGAGCGTCTCGCCCGCGTCGTTGGCGAAGGTGAAGCCGGAGCCGGACGCCCTGACCGTCCAGACGATCTTGCTGTCGTCGGTGACGATCTTGTTGTTGCTGACGGTCACGTCAGCGCCCGCACGGTAGTTGGTCGCAACGGCGTCCTCGCTCATCGCCTTGCCGGCGGAGGCGTTGTAAACGATGACCTGATCGCCGTCCTTGAGGGAGGTGGTCAGCGTGTACTCATTGCCGCTCGGCGCGGTCGTCGGCGCCGTGGTCGGCGCGGTGGTGGGCTCGGTCGGCGCCGTGGTCGGCTCCGTCGGGGTGACGGAGCCGCTGCCCTTGACGTAGAACTGCCAGCCGAAGTCGTTGGACTTTGAGGTCGGGTCGCTGGTGGAGTAACCGGAAATGTTGGTCTTGTCCTTATTGGCGTTGTAGTAGCACTCAATGTAGGCAGAACCGTAGTTGTTCGCGAAGGTCGCGTGCTTGATGTAGGCAAGTCCGCCGGCATAGTCGATCTTCCAGTTGCCGTCCGCGCCGCTGTAGTTGGCGTCGTTCGTCAGCTCAAAGTAGTTGCCGGAGACCCACATCACAATCTTGTCGGCGCCGTTGACGAAGCTGAACGTGCCGTTGCCGTTATCGACGACCGTCCAGACGAGGGAAGCGTCCGGAGAAGCGATGTTGCCGTTGACCGGGGTAATCGCCTGCGGAACGAGATACCAGTTGTTGTCGTTTTCGTCCTTGATCGCCATGCCGTGACCCGGATTGTAGATGACGACCTGATCGCCGCCCTTGATGGAGGACGCGAGCGTATAGTCGCCGTCACCGCCGATCGGCGTGGTGGGAGCCGTGGTCGGCTCGGTCGGTGCCGTAGTCGGCGTGACGGAGCCGGTCTTCTTGTAGATGGTCAGATCCTGACTGTATTCGCCGGAGCTGTTGGAGGTCTTGTACGCGCGGAACTGCGGAGAGCCCGCGTTGTTGCGGAAGGCGATGCCTCTGTCGGTCTCAACGATGAGCTTGGAAACGCTCTTGCCGCAGGAGACGGTCAGGTTGGCGCCGGTATCCGCAAGCTTCAGCGCGGTGCTGGAGGTCCAGCTGATGTACTTGCCGTCGCTGCTCTTGAGGGTGTAGGTGCCGGAGGCGGTGCCTGCGCAGACTTCCCAGATCGCCTCGCTGCCCGCGGAACGGATCGACTTGACGTCGACGACGTCGCCGCTGACGGCGACTTCCTCAGCGCCGAGGGCGTTGCTGATGGAGGTGCTGTTGGTCATGGCGTAGTACTTGCCGTCGTGCGCAGCGACGAAAACGATCTTGTCGCCGACAGAGATGGAATCGGCAACAGCGAAGCCCTCGCCGCCGACCGGCTCGGTCGGGGTGGTCGGCGCGGTGGTCGGCTCCGTCGGCGCAGTCGTCGGGGAGACGCTGCCGCCCTTGACGTAGAACTGGAAGCCGAAGTCGTTGGACTTGGAGGTCGGGTCGCCGGTGGAGTAACCGGAAATGTTGGTCTTGTCCTTATTGGCGTTGTAGTAGCACTCAATGTAGGCAGAACCGTAGTTATTTGCGAAGGTCGCGTGCTTGATGTAGGCAAGACCGCCGGCGTAGTCGATCTTCCAGTTGCCGTCCGCGCCGCTGTAGTTGGCGTCGTTCGTCAGCTCGAAGTAGTTGCCGGAGACCCACATCATAATCTTGTTGGAGCCGTTGACGAAGCTGTAGGTGCCGTTGCCGTTGTCGACAACCGTCCAGACCAGCGACGCGTCCGGAGAAGCGATCTTGTTGTCAGCCGGAGTAACCGCCTGCGCAACGAGGTACCAGTTGTTGTCCGTCTCGTTCTTGATCGCCATGCCGTGACCCGGATTGTAGATGATGACTTCATCGCCGCCCTTAATGGAGGACGCAAGGACGTAATCGCCGCTGACCGGCTCGGTCGGAGCGGTGGTCGGCTGCGTCGGAGCGGTCGTCGGGGAGACGCTGCCGCCCTTGACGTAGAACTGGAAGCCAAAGTCGTTGGACTTGGAGGTCGGGTCGCTGGTGGAGTAACCGGAGATGTTGGTCTTGTCCTTGCTCGCATTGTAGTAGCACTCGATATAGGCTGAACCGTAGTTGTTCGCAAAGGTCGCGTGCTTGATGTAGGCAAGACCGCCGGCATAGTCGATCTTCCAGTTGCCGTCCGCGCCGCTGTAGTTGGCGTCGTTCGTCAGCTCGAAGTAGTTGCCGGAGACCCACATCATAATCTTGTCGGAGCCGTTGACGAAGCTGAAGGTGCCGTCGCCGTTGTCGACGACCGTCCAGACCAGCGCCGCATCCGGAGAAGCGATCTTGTTGTCAGCCGGAGTGACCGCCTGCGCAACGAGATACCAGTTGTTGTCGTTCTCGTTCTTGATCGCCATGCCGTGACCCGGATTGTAGATAACGACCTGATCGCCGCCCTTGATGGAGGAAGCGAGGACGTAATCGCCGCTGACCGGCTCGGTCGGGGTCGGCGTCGTCGGGGTGGTCGGTGTAACCGAGCCGCCCGCGCCCTTGACGTAGATCTCGAAGCCGAAGTCGTCGGGCTTCGCGGTCGGGTTGCTGCTGGAATAGCCGGAGATGTTGGTCTTGTCCTTGTTCGCGTTGTAGAAGCACTCGATGTAGGCGGGACCGTAGCTGTTGCCCATGGTCGCATGCTGGATGTACGCGCGACCGTTCGTCCAAGTGACCTTCCAGTTGCCGTCCGCCTCAGGATAGCCGGCGTTGTTGGTCAGCTCGAAGTAGTTGCCGGAGACCCAGCACATGATCTGGTTGCCGCCGTTGGTGAAGTTCACGGTGCCGTCAGAATTGACTCTGACCTTCCAGACGATGTCTTCGCTCGGATCGACGAACTGGTTGCCGGTGGGCTCGGCGGGTTCGGGAACGAGATACCAGTCGTTGTCGGTCTCGTTCTTGATCGCCATCTTATGACCCGGGCTGTAAATCACGATCTCGTCGCCGTCTACGAAGGAGGTGGCGAGGGTGAAGATGTTCTCCTCGTCGACCGGCTTGCCGTCGGTGACGATCTTGATGCGGCCGCTGCCGTTGACGGTGGAGTAGTCGGAGCCGAACGGGACGGACGGGCTGTTGGCAACCACTTCATGCTTGCCGTTCACGACCGGGAAGGACTCAATGTAGTTCGCCAGAACCATGTAGTCTTCCATGACGTAGTCGAGCACGTTGACCGCGCCGTTGAACATCGCAAAGCCGTCGCCCAGCTCGCGCAGGGTGTAGTTGTAGCCCGCGAGGTTGTAAGTCGCCTTGCGGTCCAGCGGCTCGTACTTGCCGGTTTCCTTGTTCCAGACCTTGACGTTGTTGACGCGGTAGTCGCCGGTCGGACCGCCGGTCCAGACGCTCTTGTCGTCCTTGCGGACGGTGCTCTTGATGTTGGTGTAGATATCGTAGGTCAGACCGGAAACCTGGAGGAAGCCGCCGCAGTCCGCGACACCGACGTCTCTCGCGCCCCATTCCAGAGCATCCAGGATCTGCTGACCGGTGACGGTCTGCAGGCAGGCGACGTTGCCGAAGGTGTGGATGTTCTTGCAGGTCTTGTAGGTGATGTCGCCGGTGATGGCCTTGTTGCGGCAGCCGCCGCCGTTCATGATGGCGACGTCGACGTCAAGACCCATGTTGTCGAACAGATAGTACAGCGCGTCGGCTGCCAGGTCGCCGGTGTTGGTCTCCTGCTTGCGGACCAGTCTGGTGCCGTCCGTATCGTAGTTGTCGAAGACCAGGGAGGTGTGGCCGATGACCTTGCCGAGCATGCCGTCGACAGTGTTCATCCACTCGTTCTTCAGCGCGGCGACAGCGGCGTTGGAGCCGTTGTAGCTCGTGATGAGCTCGGTGGTAAGGGTGTTCTTGGTGGTGTTGATGGTCATCTTGCCGATCGCGCCGAAGTAGCTGCCGGTCTGGGTCAGAATAACCTTGTTCTTGCCGGCGTCGGCAACGGTCTTCATTTCGACCGTGCTGTGGGAGTGGCCGTCGATGAAGGCGTTCAGACCGGTGGTGTTGGCGATCAGATCCTCCGAGGTCCACGGCTTGGAGGAGACGTCGTCACCCAAGTGACCCAGCGCGATGATGTAATCCGCGCCCGCGGACTTTGCCGCGTTGATGGCGGACTGCACGGAAGCGTACAGGTCAGCGCCCGTCGCGCCGCCGGCGATGCCGTAGATGTAGTTGCCCGCCTCATCTTGGAAGTAAGCCGGCGTGGACTTCGTGAAGGATTCGGGCGTGGTGATACCGACGAATGCGATCTTCTTGCCGCCCTGCTCGAAAATCTTATAGGAGTCGAGGACGTTCGCGCCCTTGACGCCGTTGGACTCATGGTAGAAGTTCGCGGAAACGTACGGGAACTGCGCCCAGCGGATCGCGTTCATCGCGCCTTCCATGCCGTAGTCGAACTCGTGGTTGCCGAGGGTCGCCAGATCGTAGCCCGCGGCGTTCATCAGCTCGATGATGCTCTTGCCCTTATCCATGGAGCCGTAAGCGGTACCCTGGATATGGTCGCCGGCGTCGACCAAGAGGGTGCCTGCGGCGACCTTCTGGGTCTGATACTTCATGTCGGCGACGGTGTCGTAGGACAGGACGCCGTCGATGTAGGTATGGACGTCGTTGGTGTAGTAAATGACGATCTCGTCCGCCTCTGCGATCTTCTCATGGCAGACCGTGCAGACGCCGTCGACGTAGTTATGACCCAGAGCAGGAATGACCTCCGTCTTGGTCTCGCCGCACTGCGTGCAGGTGTAGAGCTTTTCGCCCGTGCTCTCGCAGGTCGGCTTCACGGTGACGACGCCGTCATCCCAGCTGTGACCGCCCTCGGGGCACGGCTCCATCGAAAGGATCGCGGTGGTCAGGATCTTCGCCATTTCCGCGCGGGTCGCGTTGCCCTGCGGAACCAGCTCGACTCTGGTCTTGTTGTTTTCCGTAATCTTTCTGCCGCCGATGATGCCCTTGCCGATCGCCCAGTTAAAGGCTTCCTTCGCATAGGCGGAGACCTTCTTCGCGTCGGTGAAATCCTTCAGATAATCGCGGTCGGTCTCAGGCTCGCCATAGTAACGCCACATCATCGTGACGAGCTGCTCACGGGTGACGAGACCGTTCGGGTTGAAATGGTACTTGTCGACGCCATTTACAACCTCGTTCTCCTCTGCCCACGCGACAGCGTTTTTATACCAGTCGGCGGTCAGGTCAACGAATTTGGACTCGTTGACTGCCGGAACGACCGGATCTGCCAAACGGTAGAGAACAACAGCAGTCATTGCACGGGTGCAGTTGCTGTTGGGCTCAAAGGTGATGGGTGTCATGCCATCCATAAGCTGGGGATCGTGCTTGTAGACGTACTTGACGTACTCTGCAAACCAGTCGTCCTCCTTGACATCGCGGAACGGCTCTACGTAGCCGGCCGCAAATACGGACGGAACAACGCCTGCGATCATAGCGACGACCAAGAGCAGCGCCATGATCTTTCTGAATGCGTGTTTCATAGTGTGTCCTCCTTCTATTTCCAAAAGTGCGGGCTCTAAGCCCATTTTGGTCTTTATTATTCTATCAGTATTTGCGACAATAAGCAAGGGAAGCGCCTTACATTTCTATGTTTTGACGAAGTCGATTTTAAAAACCGTTAAAAATCCAACTTTTTTATATGAAAACTACCGCTTTTCTCGAATGTTCAAGGAATATTTACATATGCAATTTGCACAGAAAATCCGTATTTTCGGCGTCCGCCGGCGCAGCGGAAAATCAGCCTTGTGTTCGACCCGTTTCCCAAACCGTATATCTTGTGTTTGTCCCAAAAAAACAAAGGCGAAGCGAGAAATGCGGGAGGAGCAATGCAGCAGGAACCTGCTCCCAAATGGAGCTATGGAGCATATCCCCCTCCGGGAGGGGGGGAACGGCACGGAGCGCCAAGGGGGAGAGACTTGCCGCCCTCTTGAGAGAGGGGGAACGCGAAGCGGTGGAGGGGGACGGTTGCGAGCGCTGTAGCGCATGTGACGACAGTCCGGTGGACTGTCGCGCTCGATCGGGAGCAGCTATGCTGCGCAGGATAACGCAAGGCGTAGCCGCGTTTGGCGGGAGAAGCGAGCAACACGGAGTGGCAGCGGTCGGAATTTGAAGCCGCCGCAAGTGCGGCGGACAAATTCCGGGCACCGCAACAGGAGTAACTCCCTCAGGCTCGCTGCCGCTCGCCAGCTCCCTCACAGAGGGAGCCATAACTTCCCCGCGTCATTGCGAGACTCCGCAGGAGCCGTGGCAATGACGCGGCAGGAGGATTCTCTGCTCCTCGCAATGACGCGGTCAGTGGAGGGGGCGGCGCCGGAGAGCGCAGAAAAAGAGCGCCGCAAGCCGCGGCGCTCAGAAACGGTTGTTATTCTTCTGTGCGTGTTTCTTCCGCGGTTTCTTCCTCGCGCAGGATCGCTTCCGCGGATTCCTCCGCCAGCTCGCGGATCTCATAGCGCTTGCTGAAGACGAAATACCGCTGTCCGAAATAGTTCAGGATCGCGTATGCGGCGGCGCCGATCGACATTTCGCAGTTGCCGCGGATCATCGCCTCTTCCTCGCCGCCGAAGGAGAAAAACGCGCGTACCTTCGGGATCGGAAGCAGCACGCGCGACAGCAGCGGCGCAACGATGTAATAGGAGATCAGGTAGACGACGATCACCTCCGCAAGGAAGCGGACGATCTGCTTGCCGCTGCTCTGCTTGCCGGGAAAGAGAATGTAGCGGCAGGAGAGATACCAGATGACGCTGCCGAGAACGTAGTTGAACAGCGGCGCGATATGGTCGCTGAAGCCGCAGATGTTGAACAGCAGGAACATGATCGCCGTACACAATATGAAATTGAGAACGCCGATGATGACGTAGTAGACCAGCGTGCGGTCCACCATGCGTTTCAGCCGTTTGTTCATATGCAGCCCTCGAATGCGGAATGTTCCCTAATAGTATACCTTGCCTTCCCCGAAAATGCAAGATACTTGTTATTTCTTTGCCGCCAGACGGAAGACCTCGTCCGATCTGCCGATCACGACGATATGGTCGTCCTCGCGGAAGCGGTAATCCGGTCCGACATTGATGTTCATTTCCTCGCCGTTCTTGACCGCCATGATGTTGATTTGGTACTTGCGGCGGACGTCCACCTCGACGACGGTTTTCCCGACCCATTGCGGCAGAATCGAGATCTCATAGATCGCGTATTCTCCGGGCATCGGAATATAGTCGAAGATGTTGTTGGCGTTGCAGCGGACGGCAAGCCGCTCGGCGACCTCGACCTCCGGATAGATCACCTCGTCCGCGCCGATGATGCGCAGCAGGTCGGACTGGATGTCCTGATTGGTCTTTGCGATAATCCTCCGCGCGCCGTACTTCTTGAGCAGGCTGGTCACGACCAGCGACGCCTGAAAATCCTCGCCGATCGTGACGAAGCAGATGTCGAAATTGTCCACGCCGAGCGAGCGGATGACCGACTCGTTCGTGCAGTCGCAGATGCTGGAATCGGTGAAACGGTCGGCGAGCGATTCAATGAGGACAGCGTCCTTGTCCGCGATCATGACGTCGTTGCCGAGCAGCGCCAGCTTGTGCGCCAGATGGCGTCCCATTCTGCCCATGCCGATAACCAAAACAGATTTCATAATTATACTCCTTATCCGATCAGTAGTTTCCCGTTCGGGCGGTCGACGGGCGGCTCGGTGCTGCGCTCCGAGAAGACCAGAATGAAGGTCAGCACGCCGATACGGCCCGCATACATTAACAATATCAGTATCACGCGGCTCGCCGCGGAAAGCGTCGGCGTGACGCCGAGCGACAGACCGACGGTCGCAATGGCGGAGTTGACCTCGAACATCGCCTCCTTGACCCCCACCGGATCGAAGGCGCAGACCGCGACGACCGCCGTGATCGCCATCAGCAGGTACAGGCAGACGATCGAGCACGCCTGCCGGATCATGTCGCGGTCAATCGAATAGCGGAACGAAATCACGCGGGTATGACCGCGCGCGGATGCCACGGTGCTCAGCAGCAGCACCGCAACCGTCGTCGTCTTGATGCCGCCGGCGGTGGAGCCGGGGCTGCCGCCGATCAGCATGAGCACATTTGTCAGGACGTTGCCGCCGTTGCTCATGGAATTGAGATCGACCGTGTTGAAGCCCGCGGTACGCGGCGTGACGGCTTCAAAGAAGGACGCCAGCAGCTTGTCGCCGAAGGAAAGCCCTTCGAGCGAGGCGTGCGATTCCAGAAGCAGGAACAGCACCCAGCCGCCGATCAGCAGAACGCCGGTCGTCGCGACGACGAGCTTGGTATGCAGCTGGAACTTGGACCACCGCAGCTTGCTCTGCGACAGGTCGCGCCAGACGAGGAAGCCCAAGCCGCCGATGATAACGAGCACGCTGACCGTCAGCGTCACGAGGGGGTCCGTTTGATACGCGGTCAGCGAGGAATAGGGCGAATCCGCGCCCATTAGATCGAAGCCCGCGTTGCAGAACGCGGAAACCGAATGGAAGACGGAAAACCAAATCCCCCGCCCCCAGCCGAATCGCGGCACGAAGCGGATGGCGAGGAGCGCCGCGCCGGAGAGCTCGAAAAGGAAAGTAAAGGGCACGATGCGGCGAATCAGGCTGGCGACGCCGCTCAGGGACGTGTTGCCCGCCGACTGCATCAGAATTTTGCGGTTGTACAGACCGAGGTGCTTGCCGAGGGCGAAGGCGATCATCGTGATGACCGTCATGAAGCCCAGACCGCCGAGCTGGATCAGAAGGAGGATCACCGCCTGCCCGAAGGTCGACCAGCCCGTAAAGGTGTCACGCACGACCAGACCCGTCACGCAGGTCGCGCTCGTCGAGGTAAAGAGCGCGTCCAGAAAGCCCGCGGGCGCTCCCTTGGAGGCAGCGGGCAGCATCAGCAGTCCCGTGCCGACCAGAATGACGAGAATGAAGCCCAGCGAGATCAGCCGCGCCGGCGTCAAGCGAAAGCGTTTTTTCATCATGGAATCACCCCCATGAGCAGTAATTGAAAGCATCAACACAGCAGGAAAGCCCAACAACTCGCGTCATTTCGAGACCGCGTAGCGGTCGTGGCAATCCGTCCCTTGCGGGTATGGCGTTTGTACCACATTGCGAAAGCGGTTCTTTGTCGGCGGGCGCCTGATGGGCGCCCCTACGGCACGGACGCGAGATGGTCCGTAGGGAGGCATGCCTACATGCCTCCGAAAACCGGCAGTGCGTACAGCTTTGCCTCCCTCCTGAGGGATCCAACCCTCCACCGCGTCATTGCGCATTATAAACTATAATCCGAAAATATATCCGGCTGCGACGCCTGCTGCGGCGGAGCATACGATAATAATAATGGGACTGACCTTTTTCAGCGCCGCCGTGACGGCGGCGGCGAAGATCGCCGCGCTGCACAGAAATTCCGGACGGAGCACGGACGCCCACGCGACCGGCACGCCATGGAAGAAGACCGTCCGCAGCATGCCCCACAGGGCGGCAGCCATCAGTCCGACCACGGCGGCGCGCAGTCCGAACATCACGCCGCCGACCGCCCTGCTGTTTTTGAAGCGGACGTAAATCTTCGCGACGATCAGAATGATGAGAAACGACGGGAGCACCACGCCCAGCGTGGCGCACAGCGCGCCGGGCACGCCCGCCGTCTCCGCGCCGACGTAGGTGGAAATATTGATGGCGAAGGGACCGGGCGTGGACTCGCTGATTGCAACAAAGTTCGTCAGCTCCTCCATGCCCATCCAGCCGTTGGCAACGACCTTTTCCTGAATGAGCGGGAGCATGGCGTAGCCGCCGCCGAAGGTGAACAGTCCGATCGTGAAGAAGGTATAAAAGAGTTCGAGGAGGATCACGGCAGCTTCCCCCGCTTTCTCTGCACGGCGCAGAAGACGAAGCCCGCCGCGCCGCACAGGGCGAGAAGACCGATGACGCTCCAGTCGGTCAGCGCTGCCCAAGCGAACGCGCCGACCATGACGCACCAGCCGAAGACGCGGTGATCCGCGCGCTTCCAGAAGCTCACGACCGCCTTGACAATCAGCGCGAGCACGCCCGCCCGGATGCCGAAGAAGGCGTACTGCACGACGCGGTACTCCATGAGCCTGCGCAGGAAGAAGGCGATCACGAGGATGATGACGAAGGACGGCAGCACCACGCCGAGGGTCGCCGCGGCGGAGCCGAGGACGCCCGCCGTGCGGTAGCCGACGAAGGTGGCGGAATTGATGGCGATGGGACCGGGCGTAGACTCCGCGATCGCAACGACGTCGGAGATTTCCTCCTTCTCGATGAGGTCGCGCTTCTCCGCCGTTTCGTACTCGATCAGCGGAATCATGGCGTAGCCGCCGCCGAAGGTGAACGCGCCGATTTTCAGAAAGATCAGAAACAGCCGCAGACATTGCCGCAGGCGCTCACGCAGCGTCATCGCCATACCTCCCGATTTTATACAGTAAGTATACAGCATTTCCGTCCAAAACGCAACGCAAGTTTGTTTTTTTCAAAAAAGTATGAAAAATTTTTGAAAAATACAGAAAAGTGGTTGAATTTTACGTTCATTTGTCATAGAATAATGCGGAGCGTTATGCTGAGGAAAGCCGAAGCAAGATCATAATGCCCGTCCGAGGAGCCATGCTGAACGTCGTACTCGTCGCGCCGGAGATCCCGCAGAACACCGGCAATATCGCGCGCACCTGCGCCGCCACGGGCTCGGTGCTGCACCTCGTCAAGCCGCTGGGCTTCGACATTTCCGAATCCGCCGTCAAACGCGCCGGTCTGGATTACTGGCGTCTGGTCGAGGTGCGGGTCTACGAGGACTTGGAGGATTTCTTCTCCAAAAACGACGTAACGCAGATGCGTCTGTTCTCCACGAAGGCGCCGCGCGCCTACACCGAGGCGGACTACGCGGACGGCTGCTATCTGTTTTTCGGCAGGGAGACCAAGGGTCTTCCGGAGGACTTCCTCAACGCGCACTATGACAGCTGCGTCCGCATCCCCATGCGGGAGGAGGCGCGCAGCCTCAACCTCAGCAATTCCGTTGCCGTCGGCGTCTTCGAGGCGCTGCGGCAGCTCCGCTTCCCGCATTTGCAGGATCGGGGCAAAATGAAAAACAATCCTACAGGAGGTAACAAATGAACTACAACAAGAAATCCGTGGAATCCATCGACGTCAAGGGCAAGCGCGTGCTTTGCCGCTGCGACTTCAACGTTCCCACCAAGGAAGGCAGAATCACCAGCGACAAGCGCATCGTCGCCGCGCTGCCGACCATCCGTTATCTCGTCGAGCACGGCGCGAAGGTCATCCTCTGCTCCCACATGGGCAAGGTCAAGGTCGACTGGGATCCCGCGCTGTCTCTGAAGGTCGTCGCCGACCGTCTGAGCGAGCTGCTGGGCAAGGAAGTCGTCATGGCGAAGGACGTCGTCGGCGAGGACGCCAAGGCGAAGGCCGCCGCTCTCAAGGACGGCGACGTGATGCTGCTGGAGAACGTCCGCTATATGAAGGGCGAGACGAAGAACGATCCGGAGCTCAGCAAGGCGCTGGCTTCCATGGCGGATATTTTTGTCAACGACGCTTTCGGCACCGCGCACCGCGCGCACGCCTCCACCGCCGGCGTGGCGGACTACCTGCCCGCCGTCTGCGGCTATCTGGTGGAAAAGGAGGTCTCCGTCATGGGCAAGGCGCTGGCGGACCCGACCCGCCCGTTCGTGGCGATCCTCGGCGGCGCAAAGGTTTCCGACAAGCTCAACGTCATTAACAACCTTCTGGAAAAGGTCGATACCCTCATCATCGGCGGCGGCATGGCGTTCACCTTCCTCGCCGCCAAGGGCTACCGCGTCGGCAAGTCCCTGCTTGACGCCGAGAAGATCGACTACTGCAAGGACATGATGGCAAAGGCGGAAGGCAAGGGCGTCAAGCTCCTCCTGCCGGTCGATACCGTCGTCGCAGCGTCCTTCCCGAACCCGATCGACGGTCCGATCGACGTCAAGACCGTCGACGCCGACAAGATTCCCGACGACATGGAGGGTCTGGACATCGGCGAAAAGACCCGCGCGCTGTTTGCGGAGGCGGTCAAGACCGCGAAGACCGTCGTTTGGAACGGTCCGATGGGCGTGTTTGAAAATCCGACCCTCGCCAAGGGCACGGTCGCCGTGGCACAGGCGCTGGCAGACGCGGACGCCGTGACCATCGTCGGCGGCGGCGACAGCGCGGCTGCCTGCGAGCAGCTCGGCTTTGCCGACAAGATCACGCACATCTCCACCGGCGGCGGCGCCTCTCTGGAGTTCCTCGAAGGTCTGGAGCTGCCCGGCATCGCCTGTCTGGAAGACAAATAAGCAACAAGCAAGGAGAGCATCATGAACAGAAAATATCGCAAAACTCTGATCGCAGGCAACTGGAAGATGAACAAGACGCCGTCCGAGACAAAGGCGTTCATGACCGAGCTCAAGGGTCTGCTCCCGAAGGGTCGCTGGTGCGACATCGCCCTGTGCGTGCCCGCCGTCTGCATCCCCGCCGCCGTCCGCGCGATGCGGGAGACCCGCGTCGGCATCGGCGCGGAAAACTGCAACCCGAATCCCTCCGGCGCCTACACCGGCGAAATCTCCACCGCCATGCTCGTCGACGCCGGCTGCAAATACGTCATTATCGGTCACTCCGAGCGCCGCGCCATGGGCGAGACCGACGAGGAGGTCAACGCCAAGACCAAGGCGGTCCTCGACGCGGGTCTGATTCCCATCGTCTGCTGCGGCGAGAGCTTGGAGCAGCGCGAGGCGGGCATCACCGAGGAATGGATCACCATGCAGATCAAGCTGGCGCTCGCCGACATCTCCGATGACAAGATCCGCAAGGTCGTCATCGCCTACGAGCCGATCTGGGCGATCGGCACCGGCCGCACCGCGACGCCGGAGCAGGCGGAGGAGGTCTGCCAGCTCATCCGCACGGTCGTGCGCAAGCTGTTCGGCTCCAAGAACGCCCGCGCCACGACGATCCTCTACGGCGGCTCCATGAACGACAAGAACGCCTACGAGCTGCTGGCGCAGCCCGACATCGACGGCGGTCTGATCGGCGGCGCGTCCCTCGTGCCGTCCAAGTTCATCAAGATCATCGAGGACGCCAACCAGCCCACCGCGTAAAAATGCGCAATAAGCAATAAGCGATAGGTAAAAAACCGCGCTCCGAACGGAGCGCGGTTTTTTCAGACTGTCAAAAAGTCCGTAACCGTCAAAATCAGTCAAGCATTTTCGCCCTGCCGCGCAGCAATGACGCGATCGGGAAAAGCGGCGAATATGCCCGTAGGAAAAAGGTTACAAAATATTCACAAAAAACTTTTAGCAAACTATTGACAAAAGTGCTAACGGGGTGTATGATTGCCTTAGCACTCAGGGATAATGAGTGCTAAAGGAGGGACGCCCATGGAGATGTCCGAACGCAAACAGAAGATTCTGAAGGCGATCGTGGACTTATACATCCGCACCGCCGAGCCGGTCGGCTCGAAGACCATTGCGGCGATGCCGGACATGGACTTTTCCTCCGCGACCATCCGCAACGAGATGGCGGAGCTGACGACGATGGGCTATCTGGAGCAGCCGCACACCTCTGCCGGCCGCATTCCCAGCCCCGCGGGCTACCGCTTTTACATCGACCGGCTGATGCAGGACTACCGCCTGAGCGTGGACGAAACGCAGTCGATCAATCAGGCGATGGAGCTGCGGATGCAGGAGTTCGACCGCGCGATGAGCAAGGTCGGCAAGCTGGTGTCTCAGCTGACGAACCTGCCCGCCTACGCGATGACCGCGCATACCGACAGCGTCAAGGTACGCCGTTTCGAGGTTCTGCCCGCCGGCGAGACGAGCTTCATCCTCGTCGTCATGACCACGGACGAGACGGTCAGAAACAAGCTCATCAAGCTGCCGCTGCGCATCACCGAGGCGGATTTGAAGGTATTGAGCGCGGTGCTGAACGCCAGCCTGACGGAGCTTCCCGTCGAGCAGTTCACACCGGAGCTGATCGACCGCGTGACCAGAAGCGCGGGCGCCGCCGCGAGCCTTGTGCCGATCGCCGTGGACTTCGCGGCGCACGTGCTGGAAACCTGCCGCCGCGCCGAGGTCTATCTGACCGGTCAGAACCGTCTGCTTGGGCAGCCGGAATATCAGGATCTGACCCGCGCGCAGGAGGTTTTGAGCGCGCTGGATGAGGAAACGATCTCCAACCTGCCCGCCAAGCTCGACCCGAACAGCCCGATGCAGATTCTGGTCGGACCGGAGAACGTCGCGCAGGAGCTTAAGAACACCTCCGTCGTCGTGACGCGCTTCGACATCGGCGAGGGCATGCAGGGCATGATCGGCGTGGTCGGACCGCAGCGCATGGATTACGCACAGATCACCGCAAGATTAAGCTACTTTGCCGAGGGCTTGGGCAGACTGTTCGGAAAGAACGAGCTGCCGGAGGCAAAGAAGGAGGAATAAGCGTTGAGCAAGAAGAAACAGGAGGCTTCCGAACAGACCGAAAAGGTCGCGGAGGAAGTCAAAGAAGAAAAAGAGGTCGAAAAAGAGCCGACCGAGCTGGAAAAGGCGCAGCGGGCGCAGGCGCAGGAGCACGATCAGTATTTGCGTCTCGCCGCCGAATACGATAATTTCCGCAAGCGCTCCCAGCGCGAAAAGGACGCGATCTACCGCGACGCCGTCGCGGATACGGCGAAGAAGTTCCTGCCCGTTTACGACAATCTCCAGCGGGCGCTGAAGAACGAAACCGCCGACGAGGCGTTCAAGAAGGGCGTCGAAATGACGATGACCGAGCTGACCAAGATCATGGAAGGCGTAGGAATCAAGCCCTTCGGCGCGGCAGGCGAGCCCTTCGATCCCGAAAAGCACAACGCCGTCATGCACGTTGACGACGAAAGCTTGGGCGAGAACACGGTCGCGGAGGTCTTCCAGACCGGCTTCACGCTCGGCGACAAGGTCATCCGCTTCGCGATGGTCAAGGTCGCAAATTAACATCGTAAAAAATTTAGGTTTATATAGGAGGAACAAATTATGGGAAAGATTATCGGTATTGATCTCGGCACCACCAATTCCTGCGTGGCGGTCATGGAGGGCGGCGAGCCCGTCGTCATCGCCAACGCGGAGGGCAATCGCACCACCCCGTCCGTCGTCGCGTTCTCCAAGACCGGCGAGCGTATGATCGGTCAGATCGCAAAGCGTCAGGCAGTCACGAACGCCGACCGCACGATCGCGTCTATCAAGCGCCATATGGGTTCGGACTACCGCGTCTCGATCGACGCAAAGAAGTACACCCCGCAGGAAATCTCCGCGATGATCCTGCAAAAGCTGAAGGCGGACGCCGAGGCGTATCTGGGACAGAAGGTCACCGAGGCGGTCATCACCGTCCCCGCCTACTTCAACGACGCGCAGCGTCAGGCGACCAAGGACGCCGGCAAGATCGCGGGACTGGACGTCAAGCGTATCATCAACGAGCCGACGGCTGCCGCGCTGGCTTACGGCGTGGATAAGGAAGAAGAGCAGAAGATCATGGTCTACGACCTCGGCGGCGGCACGTTCGACGTGTCCATCCTCGATCTCGGCGACGGCATCATCGAGGTCCTTGCCACCAACGGCAACACCCACCTCGGCGGCGACGATTTCGATAAGTGCATCATGGACTACCTCGTCGCGGAGTTCAAGAAGACCGAGGGCATCGACCTGTCCGGCGACAAGGGCGCGATGCAGCGTCTGAAGGAAGCCGCCGAAAAGGCGAAGATCGAGCTGTCCGGCGTGACGAGCACGGCGATCAACCTGCCGTATATCACCGCCGACGCGAACGGTCCGAAGCATCTGGACGTGACCCTGACGCGCGCGAAGTTCAACGAGCTGACCGCGCATCTGGTCGAAGCGACCATGGGACCGGTCCGTCAGGCGATGGCGGACGCCGGCATCAAGGCGAGCGATCTGAGCAAGGTCCTGCTGGTCGGCGGCTCGACGAGAATCCCCGCCGTGCAGGAGGCAGTCAAGGGCATCACCGGCAAGGAAGGCTTCAAGGGCATTAACCCCGACGAGTGCGTTGCCGTCGGCGCCGCGATTCAGGGCGGCGTGCTGGGCGACGACGTCAAGGGTCTGCTCCTGCTGGACGTTACCCCACTGTCGCTCGGTCTGGAAACGATGGGCGGCGTGTTCACCCGTCTGATCGACCGCAACACCACCATCCCGACCAAGAAGAGCCAGATCTTCTCCACCGCCGCGGACGGGCAGACCTCCGTGGAGATCCACGTCCTGCAAGGCGAGCGTGAGATGGCGGCGTACAACAAGACGCTGGGCAAGTTCCAGCTCGGCGGCATCGCGCCGGCGCCGCGCGGCGTGCCGCAGATCGAGGTCACCTTCGACATCGACGCCAACGGCATCGTGAACGTCTCGGCAAAGGACCTCGGCACCGGCAAGGAAGCGACCATCACGATCACCGCATCGTCCAATCTGTCCAAGGAGGACATCGACAAGGCGGTCAAGGAAGCCGAGCAGTATGCGGCGGAGGATAAGGCGCGCAAGGAAGAGGTCGACACGCACAACGCCGCCGATCAGGTCGTCTACCAGACAGAGAAGACCCTCGGCGAGCTGGGCGACAAGGTCGACGCTGCCGACAAGGCGAACATCGAGTCCGCGCTCAACGATCTGAAGGAAAAGAACAAGGGCAATGACGTCGCGGCGATCAAGGCGGCGACCGACGCCGTGCAGAAGGCGTTCTACGCAGCTTCCGAGAAGATTTACAAGCAGAGCGCGCCGCAGGGCGATCCCAATATGGGCGCCGACCCCAACATGGGCGGCAACCCCGGCGGCGACGGCTACGTCGACGCGGACTACGAGGAAGTCAAGGACTAAGATCCAAGCATCGCACACAGGCGGTGACAAACGTCACCGCCTGTTCGCCCTGTGTATGAGTTGCATCAAGAATCACCCGCAGGGAGGCGTCTATAGCTCCCTCCCTGAGGGAGCTGGCACGGCGAAGCCGTGACTGAGGGAGTTTCCCATATCTCTCCCCCTTGGCACTCCGTGTCGTTCCCCCTCCCAGAGGGGGATATGCAACGCAGCGCGGTGCGAGAAAGAATTGACATATCCAAAAAGTTGGTGAAAGCCCATGGCAAGTGAAAACAAACGAGATTATTACGAGGTGCTGGGCGTCAAGAAGGACGCGACCGACGCCGAGATCAAGCGCGCCTACCGCAAGCTCGCGGCGAAGTATCATCCCGACGTAAACCACGACCCCGGCGCGGAGCAGAAATTCAAGGAGATCAACGAGGCAAACGAGGTCCTCTCCGACGCGGATAAGCGCGCGCGGTACGACCAGTTCGGCTTTGCCGGCGTCGACCCGAATTTCAATCCCGCGGCGGGCGCGGGCGGAGGCAATCCCTTCGGCGGCTTCGGCGATTTCGGCGATCTGGGCGACCTGTTCGGCAGCTTCTTCGGCGGCGGACGCAGCACGCGCCGCAGCGCGACCGCGCCGATGCGCGGCGAAGACGTGACGGCGCGGCTCGACCTGACCTTTGAGGAAGCCGCCTTCGGCACGGAGAAGGAAATCAGCGCCGCCCGCATCGAGGACTGCGACCGCTGCAGCGGCAGCGGCGCGGAGCCGGGCACCGCGCCCGCGACCTGCCTGCGCTGCGGCGGCAAGGGCACGATCCGCGTGCAGCAGAATATCATGGGCATGGTGATGCAGTCCGAGAGCGCCTGCCCCGACTGCCGCGGCACGGGCAAGGTCATCCAGACCCCGTGCACCCGCTGCAAGGGCAAGGGCAAGGTGCGCCGCAGCTTCAAGACGCTGGTCAAGGTGCCGGCGGGCATCGACGACGAACAGACGCTCCGCGTACGCGGCGAGGGCTGCAGCGGCAGAAACGGCGGTCCGAGCGGCGACCTGCTGGTTACGGTTTCCGTCCGGAGCCATCCGATCTTTACCCGTCAGGGGCAGAGCGTCTACTGTGAGATGCCGATCTCCTTTACGCAGGCGGCGTGCGGCGCGGAGGTCGAGGTGCCGACCTTGGACGGCAAGGTGCGCTACACGATCGGCGAGGGCACGCAGACCGGCACGACCTTCCGCCTCAAGGGCAAGGGCATCCCGTACGTCAACAGCAAAAACCGCGGCGACGAGTTCGTCACCGTGGTGGTCGAGACGCCGGTGCGCCTGTCCAGAGAGCAGAAGGAGCTTCTGCGCAGGCTCGAAGACAACGGCAGCGCCGCCAACCTGCCGAGGCGCAAGAAATTCTTCGACAAGTTTAAATAAAAACGCCCCCCGGCGGAACTCCGCCGGGGGCGCTTCTTGTTTGTTTATTTGTCTCTTTCGTGGTATCTTCGATCCTCGCGCCTGCGGATCGCGCGGACGGTAAGACCGAGGATCACAGCGACGACTGCCGCGCCGCCAAGACCGATGCCGATCCAGCGGTACAGGACGCTCTTGTTGTTTTTGCCGTAGGAGGCAACCTCAAAATCAGAATCGCTGCGCTGTCTGCCGCCGCCGGTCGGCGCGGTGTTTTGCTGCACGTCGTTGAGCTCCTCGACGTATTTGCAGAACAGGGAGTTGACCTCCGCCAGCAGCGAATCGCCGCCGACGTCGTTGCTGGCAAAGCAGACCAGCAGATAGGTATCCGGACCGCTGACCTCGGCGAGGTCGCAGATAAAGTCGTCCTGCTCGCTGCGGATATGCACGAGGTTATACGGACGGTCGTAGGCGGCGAAGCCGTCGTCAGTCTGCACGAGGCTGAAATTCTTCATCATGTCCTGATACAGCTCCGGATAGGCGCTGACCTGCTTCAGGCAGTTCATCAGGAAGGTCGCGCTGTAGCAGTTGCCGCGGTAGTAGCTGTCCGGCAGGTCCTGCGGATCAATGTGACCGTATTGCTCGTTGATGAGCATCAGATACTGCTCCACCGAGCCGAGGTTGTCGCGCATCTGCCGCGCGACCTCTTCCTCTCCGTTGATGATGCTGCGGTAGCGGCACTTTTCGAGCGTCATGCCCTCGATCGTGTAGACCTCGTCGGGATTCTCGATGGGGGGATCGAAGGCGTGGAGCGTTTCCTGCTCATAGTAGTACATGTGCAGCGGCAGGATCCAGTTGCTGCCGACCGGCAGGAAGGCGTTTTCGTTATAGACGTATTCCGCCCGCGTCTTGGTATCGTAAAAGTAAACGGCAAAATCCTCCTCGGACAGTCCCTTCTCCTTGACGAACTGGTCGCCCCGGTTCTTCAGCATGTCGGGCTCGTCTGCGGCGACCTGCGCGCACAGCAAACATACGAGGAGCAGACACAGCGCCATGCACAGGACTCGCTTCATGGAAACCGCCTCCTTGCGTTTGAGTATCAAAACAAGTATAGCAGAAAAGCCGCGGAAAGAAAAGGGGGTATTTTCGCGAAAAAGCGAATTGACAGGCAGAAGGAAGCTGTTTATAATATTTTGCATAGAACAGGAGGGATGGATATGGCGGGCTATTGCACGCAATGCGGAAGACCCCTGCCCGACGACGGCATCTGCCCGTGCGCGAGGCGGCAGACGCAGACAAAGAGAAGAACGCGCGGCGGCGCGCTCGACAAGGCGGTGCACGCCCTGCCCTCTCTGTGGCTGCGCTATCTGAAGGACCCGGTCGGCGCGAGCCGGCTGGCGCAGGAGCGCTGCGAAACCTCCAACGCGCTGACGATGATGGCGGCGACGGTGCTGCTGAGCTTTCTTTCCACGGCGCTCTTTACCCTGCGCTATGCCGCCGATCACTTCGGCAGAGCGGTGCTGCGCTGGTCGCTCACGGGGCTGCTTGCGCCGGTGCTCGCGCTGCTGCTGACGTTCGGACTCGTCTATACCCTGACCGCGCTGGCAAAAATGCGGGTCAACGTCCGCTCGGTAATCGCCGCCATCGGCGCGAACACCGCGCTCCCGCTGACCCTGCTTGCGGCGTCGGTCGTCCTGTCGCTGCTCCATATGACTGTTTTCTACGTTTTCTGCGTGCTGCTGTTCGCCTCGTGGGCGGTAGCGGCGTTTCTGCTGATTTCACAGGTGTTCGGCGTCCGCTTCACCCTGCCGAGCTGCCTCGTCACGGTCGGCTTCATGGCGCTCGGCTACTATGCCGTCGCGCTCCTGCGCGACTGGATGCTCGCGGGTCTGTTTTGATTTGTCGGCTGGCGCGCATTGCGCCCGCTTTTCTTTAAAAATTGACCGCAGGAAACCATCCGTGCATTGACTTTTTGCGCTGAAAATGATAAGATGTAAAGTACGAGAACCGGAAAAACGTTAAAAGGAACAACCGAGAAGAATGAAGAAGTTTATGATTCGACTGACGGCGGTGCTGCTGTCGCTGCTTCTCCTTCTTCCGTACGCTGCTGCGGCGGAGGAGAGTAAAGCGCCGCAGCTGAACGCCCTGTTTACAACGGCAGATCTGATGGACGCCACCATTGCGGACATGCTGGAAGCGATGGAGGACGGCAGACTGACGAGCGAACGCCTGACGCAAATGTATCTGGATCGCATCGACGCTTACGATATTTCGATGGAGCTGCGTACGATCATCAACCTCAATCCGGACGCGCTCGCAGATGCGAAAAAAGCCGATCAGGCGCGCGCCAACGGCGCGAAGGGCAGACTGCTCGGCATCCCCATTCTGGTAAAGGACAGCATCGACGTTGCCGGTCTGCCCACAACCTGCGGCGCCTATCTGCTCCAGAACGCCGTCGCCGCCAGCGACGCGGCTGCCGTGGCGCGGCTTCGCGCGGAGGGCGCGGTGATTCTGGGCAAGACGAACATGGCGACGTTTTCCGAATCGGGCGTCAACTCCATTTCGGAGATTGCCGGCATGGTCGGCAACGCCTACGACCCGACCCGCACGCCCGCTGGCTCCTCCGGCGGCTCCGCAGTCGCGGTCGCCTGCAATTTCTGCGCCGCCGCGCTCGGTGCGGACACCTATTCCTCTCTCCGCCGACCGGCGAGCTTCGCCGGCATCTATACCCTGCGCTCCTCCTTCGGCATGGTCAGTCAGACCGGTCTGGTGCGCTTGAATTTCGATCAGGACGTGATCGGTCCGATGTGCCGCAGCGCAGAGGATATGGCGCTGATCTTTGACGTCATCGCGGGCACGGATCCCGACGACCCCTATACCGAAGCGGCGGACAGTCTCACGCCGAAGGGCGGCTACACATCCGTCCTGAACGCGGACGGACTTCAGGGGAAGCGGATCGGCTATCTGGCGAATTCCTTCGGCTATCTCTATCAGGCGGGAACAGAACAGCCCGCGGATCGACCGCAGCCGCTTGATCCGAAGATTGCCGACATGGTCGAGCAGGCAAAGCAGACGCTCCTTGACGGCGGCGCTGTGCTGGTCGACCTGTCCAAGGAACTGCCGGAGACCTATACCGGCGGCGTGACGGGAAACGACTCGCCCACCAACATGCTTGCCATCCGCGACCACGTGACGCAGGTGCTGGAGGAAAACGACATTGACGCCGTGATCTACGTAATGCAGAACGACATTGCGGAAACGCAGGAGGATCCGAGCGGGAAATACGACAACGACTCCCGCTATATGTATACCTTCTCGCCGCTGGGCGGTCTGCCGGAGATCGTGCTCCCGATGGGGCTGTCCAAGACCGACCCCGCCGCCGGCGTGACGCATGCGCTGCCGCTCGGACTGTCGATGTTTGCCGGCTACGGCAAGGACGACGTCCTTTTGCAGATTGCCTACGCCTACGATCAGATCGCGGACGTAAAGACGCATCCGTGGACGACGCCGGCGCTGCCCGACGCCGACCTCGCGGCTTACGCGCAGGCGCTTTTGGCGCAGGCAGACGCGCTGGAGAGCAGCAGCTATTCGGAAAAGAGCCTCTATGCCGTGGACTACGCAGTGCAGACGCTTTCTCCGATGAAGATGGGCAAGGGCGACCAGATTGCCGCTTATCAGACTGCGGTCTATGCGCTGGAGGACGCGCTGAACACCTTGGAGCCGGAGCTCCCGCCGGAAACGGAAGCCACGGAAGCGACAGAAGTCACGGAAGAAACGGAGCCCACCGCCGCGCCCACCGCGCCGACGGAGGCTACGGGAGCGACGGAGGCAACAACCGCGACCGACCGGGTCGACGCGAAGGATCTGCTGCCGAAGAGCACGCGTTTTCCGTGGGAGCTTCCCGTGATCGTCACCTTCCTGATGTGGGTGGGAATCTTCTGGTATAAGCGGAAGTTCGGCAGTGACGATGAATAACAGGCTGTCAAAAAGTTCGGAAGACAAGCAACGCACGACTCTGCGTAGCAAGCTTTTTTCAGCCTGAAAGGTTAGGGAACGTTCCGTTGTCCGAAAAAGTCAAAGTCAGCGCGGCATGAAAAATATGCTTGACTGATTTTGACGGTTACGGACTTTTGGCAGAATGAAGAACGGATGCGCCGTCGGCGCATCCGTTCTTGCTGTTTATATTCCCATGCACATGCGGCGCAGCAGACGTACCGCCATTTCCCACAGCGTCAGCTTTTCGATCGCCTCCGGCGCGACGATCGGAATCTCCGCCAGCGTCCGCGTGTCCGTGCGGATCGTCAGCGTGCCGAGCTGCTGCCCCGCGGCGACCGGCGCGGCGACCTCCTCGGACAGCGTGACGGTCTTCGTCACCTGCGCCTGCTCGCCCTTTTCGATCAGGATCGGCGCGCTCTCCTGCAAAACGGGAGTCAGAACGGACTGCGCGCCCAAAAGCACGGCAACGTCGTTGAGCGGCTCCGGCGGCTGCGCGCTGACGAGCGCATAGTTGGCAAAGCCGTAGTCGAGCAGGGCTTTGGCAGACTGAAAGCGGTCGGTGGAGCTGGCGCAGTGCATCACCACGGCGATCAGCTCGATGCCGTCGCGCTCCGCCGTCGCGGAAAGGCAGTGCCCCGCGGCGGACGTGTAGCCGGTTTTCAATCCGGTCGTGCCCTCGTAGAAGCGCACGAGCTTATTGGTGTTGGACAGCCCGAACTGTCCGTTTCGCACGGTGTCCATCCAGATTGTCGTGTACTTTTTGATCTCCGCGTGCTTCAAAAGCTCGCGCGACATGATTGCCAGATCGTGCGCCGTCGTCCGGTGCTCTGCGGCGTTCGGCTCGTCGTCCAGTCCGGTGCAGTTGACGAAATGGGTGTCCGTCAGACCGAGCTGCGCCGCCCGCTCGTTCATCATGGCGACGAACGCGCTCTCGCTGCCCGCCACATGCTCCGCCAGCGCGGTCGCGCAGTCGTTGGCGGAGCTGACGACCACAGACTTGAGCATGTCGTCCATGCTCATCTGCTCGCCGACCTCCAGATAGATCTGACTGCCGCCCTTGCCCGCCGCCGTCTCCGAGGCAATCACCGTATCGTCCCAGCCGATGCGCCCGCTGTCGAGCGCCTCCATGACCAGCAGCAGGGTCATGATCTTCGTCACCGACGCAGGCGCAAGCCGCTCATTCGCGTTTTTCTCAAAGAGCACCGTGCCCGTCGCTGCGTCCATCAGAATCGCGGACGGCGCGGGGACGTCGACCGCCTCCGCAGTCACGGCGCTCGCCGCGGGAACGCAGCAGAGCGTCAGAACGGCGCACGCCATGATCGCAACAATTCGTTTCCACATAAAAAAGCCCCCTCCGCTTCATCGCAGTACAAGCGTATGAAGCGAGGGGAGCGGATAGACTTAAACGATAAATTTTTTTGCGGCGTGGGCGAAGCGCTCCTCGTTCCCGTCGCCGCTGACGGTAACGGAGAGCGGAGCGGAAAAGTCCAGCGTGAACATTTCCATGAAGCTCTTTGCGTTGACGGTGCGATCCTTGTCGCCCACCTGCACCGCGTAGGGCTGCAGGGTGGCAAGACCGACAAATTCCTGAACGTCGTTAAGCGATGCGAAGTGGATCTGCATGGGCGACCTCCGAAGAAAGGACTGTACATTTGCGCGGGAACTTGCTAAAATAGAATCGTTCGTATTATACCGTTCGTACCGACGGATTGCAATATGTGTTTTACCAAATTATTGGGAGCGATTCCGTCGGATTTTTGGGGATTATTATGAAATTTCACTGTTTTACCCTCGGCTGCAAGGTCAACCAATATGAAACGCAGGCGATGGAGCAGCAGCTGACCGCCCTCGGCCACGAAAAAGCGCCGGAGGCGGACAGCGACGTGCTGATCGTCAATACCTGCACGGTGACCTCGGTCGCCGACCGGAAGAACCGCACCCTGATCCATCGTCTGCGCCGCGCGCATCCGCAGGCGATTCTGGGCGTGTGCGGCTGCTACGCGCAGGTCAGCACGGACGAGGTGCGCGCGACGGGGGCGGACGTGATCTCCGGCAGCGGCGGTCGGCAGGAATTCTTGCAAATGCTGCTGCAAGCGTACCGCGAGCGGACGCGGCTCGTTTCCGTCGATCAGGCGCTCCGACGCAGAAGCTTTGAGAGCCTGCCCGCCGGCGGACTATCGACGCGGACGCGCGCCATGCTCAAGGTGCAGGACGGCTGCAGCAATTTCTGCACCTACTGCATTATCCCCTATGCCAGAGGTCCCGTGCGCTCGCTGCCGCTGGAAGAAGCGGTCGCGCAGGCGAAGGCGCTTGCCGCGGCGGGTTATCGGGAGATCGTGGTCACGGGCATTGAGATCGCCTCGTGGGGCTGGGATTTCAAGGACGGCAGCCGCTTCGCGGATCTCGCCGAGGCGATCTGCGCCGCCGCCCCGCAGGCGCGTATCCGCCTCGGCTCCTTGGAGCCGCGCATTGTCGACGAGGATTTCTGCCGAAGGCTGTCGAGCTTTGACAACTTCTGCCCGCAGTTTCATCTGAGCCTGCAAAGCGGCAGCGACGCCGTCCTTGCGCGGATGCGCCGCCGCTACGATACCGCGCGGTATTTTGAGAGCGTTACCCTGCTGCGGCGGTACTTCCCCGACTGCGCGGTCACGACCGATCTGATCGTCGGCTTCCCCGGCGAAACCGAGGAGGAGTTCGCGCAATCGCTTGCGTTCGCGGAACAATGCGGCTTTTCCGCCATGCATATTTTCCCGTATTCCCGCCGCGTCGGCACGCCCGCCGACGCGATGCCCGATCAGATTCCCAAGGCAGTCAAATCCGCGCGGGCGGCACGCGCGTCCGCGGTGGCGGCGAAGCTGCGCGAGCGGTACGATAGCGCGCTGATCGGCACGGTGCAGGAGGTGCTCTTTGAGCAGACCGAGGAAGGCTTTTTCACCGGTCACGCGAAGAATTACGTCAAGGTCTACACCCGCGGCGAAGGTTTACATAATATTATTCGCCGCGTCAGAATCACCGCGCTCCGCTCCGACGGCGTAGAGGGCGAAAGCGTCGAATAATGCGGCGTGCGTGTTTTCGTCGGCGGGCGCCCGATGGGCGCCCCTACGCGGAGATGCCCGAAAAGCAGCCCTCGGCAGTTGCCGAGGGCATTTCGTTTATTCCAATTCGTCCAGATTCTTGCCGAAGGCGGGCAGACAGTGCGCCATGAACCAGTCCAGCTCTGGCAGCCGCATCGCCTCCAGCGCCTTTCTCGTCTGCGCGGCGGCGGATTCAAATTCCAGATTGCCCGCCTTCAGCTCCTCGATGCACTTGATGTGCGCCGAGAGCTTGTCGGCTGCCTTCACAACGTCCAGCACGCTTTCGTCGTCCTCGTGCACGAGGGGCGCGTAGCTGCCGCGCAGCTGCTCCGGCAGCATGGCGAGGAGCTTATCGCCGCTGACGCGCTCGACCTGCTTGTACGCCTGCTTGATTTCCGGGTTGTAATACTTGATCGGCGTGGGCAGATCGCCCGTGAGGATCTCCGAGGCGTCGTGGAACAGGGCGGCGGTGGCGCATCGCTCCGGCTCGGCGGGAAGACCGAGCACGTCGCGGCGGATCAGCGCGAGCGCGTGGGCGAGCACGGCGACCTGATGGCTGTGCTCCTGAACGTTTTCGGAGAAGGTGTTGCGCATCAGTCCCCAGCGGGTGATGTAGCGCATCCGTGACAGAAGCGCGTAAAACTGGTATTCTTCCATAATTACCTCCGATTGGAACGGCGGCTCCGGCGGGCGGGAGCGGAGAATTCCGGCAGTCCGAGCAGCTGCGGCCACTCCTCGCGGCGGATCGCGGTAAGCGTTTCAAGATACAGCGCGTAGAATTCCTCCGCGCTGTCCGGCTTGCGGGTCGCGTCGGTCAGCCAGATGCAAGGCTCCGGACGCCACTGTCCGAAACGCTTGGCAAAGGCGTGCCCCACGCCCATGACCTCGGCGAAGGGAAGCATTCGGTAGAAAAACTGTCCGTCGAGGCTGTTCAGGCGGCGAACGCTGTCCGGATCGAGCTTGCGCAGGTACTTGCGCAGACCGAGATTCTGCCGGACCAGCTCGCGTCCGGCTTCGGAATGCCTGCCGCCGAAGTGCGTTACGAGGACGCAGAGGATTTGCAGCAGCAGGGTGATCGCCATAAGACCGACCGCCTCCGCCGCCGAGGCGAACAGGAGCAGCAGCCCAGCCGAAACCGCGCCGACCAGAAGCCGCATGGCGCGGCGTCTGCGTGTAATCGCGTCCGCGCCTTGCTGCACGAGATAGAGCAGCGCGGCGCCGACGGCTGCCAGAATCGGCAGGAGCAGCCAGCGGACGCCGGCGGCGGGCAGGATGACGTCGAAGACGGACAGGCAGATAAAGAAGCCCGCCAGCAGA
>Ga0265301_10001643_pt1 | contig 28540 bp, 31 predicted proteins | sample AusTroGonzalo_MG_2_FD_193488 | JGI IMG/M metagenome (GOLD analysis project Ga0265301, IMG submission 193488) | Bovine rumen microbial communities from tropical cattle in Woodstock, Queensland, Australia - Gonzalo_04 | ecosystem: Host-associated > Mammals > Digestive system > Stomach > Rumen ... | reverse complement strand
TTTCCCTATGTGGGTGGTGCCCATAGGGTTTTTTCTTGAAAACTAACTTCATTTCTCGGTTGTTTTTTAATAAATAGTTCAAAAAGAAATCCCCGATGCGGTCTGCGTCGGGGATTGATGTTTATTGAACTATATCTAAAATCATTTTCCTTTGTTTTCCCGCTCCATTCTTAAATCCTATATGGAGCCATCTTGACTTTCCACTTTTCTCCCTGATTACTTGGTCAAAGGGTATTCCACTTTCCTTTAAGAACTCTACAACAAATCTCTCAAATTCTTCATAAGACCCCGATGCAGGTTTGAGGTCAGCAGCCCATCCAAAAACATGAGCCGATGTAGGACTTCCACCCACGGCAAGGTTCAGTTTATAGCATCTGTATCCTGATGTAACTTTTATCGGCTTTCCCCAAGCATCCCTTATGGGTTGAAGAAGGTTTTTACATAGTTCTTCAAGGTGCATAATAGCAAGTAAAGTAGGGGTATTGTCAATACCCTTTTTCTTCGCTGTATCCGATGCCACCATTTCTCCAAGAGTGAAATTGGGAGATAATTGTTTGTTTGGATTTATTGTCATTTTTCTGTATATTTTAAATAAAAGAGACGGCAATGGCGGACATAGAAATTTGGAAAGATATTTACTACACAGATTACAGAACAGGTGAAGTTGTTGATTACAGGGGTTTCTATCAAGCATCAAATTATGGAAGGATAAAAAGTGTTGATAGAGTTATTGATAGGGGTCAAAAAGGCAAAATATTCTTCAAAGAGCAAATCATAAAACCATTCTGTGTCCATTTCAAATATCAATCTGTTGATTTAAGGAAGAATGGTACTTCAAAAAAATTCAAAGTACATAGGATAATAGCCAATCTATTCCTCAATACAGAAGGTTGTTCAAACCTTGAAATTGACCACATTGATGCAAATCCTGAAAATAATGATGTAAATAATCTTCGCCTTGTCAGCCACAAGACCAATTGCCAAAATCCAAATAGCAGAATAGGTTGTACAAGACGCTATGCCTCTTGATTATCTTCTTCCTCCTCTACATCTTCTTCATCTTCGTCAGGTTCTTGACCATATCGCTTCATCTCCCGAGCCATGAAATGCCCTATGGATTTCTTCATATTCCTCACTGACCCTGTTACATATAATCCTATTCCAAGCACACTCGCTGAATAAAGCAAGGCTTGTCCCAATACCCATAACACCGATTCTTCTATTGCGGCTACGGGTGGAACTATAAAGGCTGCTATGGTTAGTATCCAACCAATACAAAAGGCAACTATCGCTGAGATATAAGCGATTTTGGTTTTAAGGTCAAGGTCTGACCAAGTTTCTCTATTTCGTCTCATTCTTTTTTTCTTCCTTCTCCTGAGGTTTCTTTGCAATTACTTTTGATAAGTCCTTAGGTTTTGGTGCGGGAGCCATATGACCTCCTGATTTCTTACAATTACAAGCCATTACTCATCTTCCTTTACTTCATTATTCAACTTCTCCTGCTTCTTATAAGCCTTTCTTGCTTGAATGAAACTGATAAGCCAACTACCGATAATCATAAGGTTAAGAGCACCGAAAGCCCAATTTACAATCCCCCAAAATAGTGGAGCGAACCATCCGCTAACAAATGATGCTATTGAGAGCACCATCCATACAATCATTAAAATTTTCGTCACTTTATCCATATACTTTTTTCTTTACTATAAGAGTAAAGAATGTGTCAGACAAAAAGGGGACGGGTTCATCACTCCCGTCCCCAAGCAGGTCCATTTCCTTGGTAGCGAATTAGGTTTTGGCGGCTCCTGCGTGTTTGATTATCAACTTGTTAGTACTGTGAATTTAGTTACCTGTGAAATACCCTGATTTAGTTGTGGCAGATGGAGCCAATAACCGTAGTATGTCACATTATTCACAGTAAATTCCTCGCCTTGTGTCAAGGTCAAAGTCTCATCTGTTACAGTATAACCTGTTGTAGGAACTCCATAGTAATAGGTCATAGATACAGTAGCGGTATATCCCTTGTCTATTGGAGTATCCCTTACTATCGCAATACCCTTGACATCGTAGTTTCCACCGGGTCCCGTATTCTTGACTGTGGTAATAGTACCAAGTACCCATTGTCCATAGGTCGCTGCTGAGGTAACTCCGCTTGGTATGACCGCAGGAGCGGCAGCATTTTGATATACCTGATATCCAATTGTCCTATTACTTTCTGTCTGTGTGAAGGTAATAGCAGCCATTCCTGATGTTATTGCGGTTCTTGCAGGAACACCAAATGCGAAGTAATAACCCACATCTGTTTGACCGCTTGAAGCGAATTCAAGACCTATGTCATTCCTACCAATTGAATAGGATGCAGGTGTGCGGTTTCCTTGGTATTGAGAAACAACCATAATTGAGAAACTGCCTCCACCTGAGGAAACCACCCTTGAAGTTGTTCCATCAGAGGTTCTAAATACATACCCTGCATATTGAAATACCTCGGTTTCGGCTGATACACCCATACCGCTTGCCACAATCCAAAATCTCCTATTTACTTCTCCTGTATTTGCAGCGATATAGTAATCAATACTATTGGTATTTGCTGTAATTGAAGCCCAAGATACATCAGGCTGTTTATATGCCTGCCAAGATGGAATATTGGTTGTAACATATACAGTTCCTGTTGTGCCATTGAATTCCTTCTCTATTGAAGTAGGATATAGGCTGATTACAGGTGCAGCAGCAGCCTGTGTGACAGTATATGTGGCATAGGTATCACCATCTATCTTAAACTCAATTATACCCGTCCTACCATCTATTGCTGTGTTTCCACTAACCTTAAACCTCGCCTGTGAATTACTTCTCTTTTCAAGGTCGGTAATCCAACTACTTGAAGTGGATACTGTCCAAGTATTAGTATCGGCAGTAACAGAGATGGTTATATAAGTGGTTTGAGCGGCACTTGTTACCGCAGTTGATGATGGACTGATGGTTATGGAGTGGCCTGTATTTACCGGCCATACTTGGTCACTCCCCCAATCAATCCTCTGCACCGATGCTGTGCCTATGGTTATTGCTGTTATGATTGTATTTCCAACTTCAATCATTGCTTTGAATAATATTTTAAGTAATCTTATCATTTTTGAATAAACATTGTCAAGTTTGGGTTTCTTACACTTCCTGACGGGCTTGTACTTCCTGTATAGGTTGTAAGTTTGTATAGTGGGTCTGTGTTGTATGCGGTTGCCACAAGTGTTGAGAGACATTCGGTGTTTGAAGCATCCTCTGTTCTCCATAGCCCTCCCGTAGCATTAGTAATAGCCCAATTATAAACTATGTTATTGTTGCTATCGTGTTTTGGCATACAAGTGATTTGATACCTACCCCCTGTAAGTACAAATTCCCTTGAGTTCCTTACCTCAGTAAAGGCATAGCAATAGATTTCTCCTCTATCGTATATGGATGAAGTTGTACCTGTTGCTCCTGATACCACTACATCAAGCCATTGTTTATACCCGTCACTTCTTGTCATCTGAGGTTCAACTATGATATCATAGGTAAATCCATTCCATTCTGATGTAGGGAAAGGAAGGAAGAAATAAGGCTTTGATGTTGCTATATTAGTTGTATCAGATACGAGATAAGCCCTGTTATCTCCAACATATCCTGTTGAGGAAGTATTGCTTCCGTATTTCTTATATGATACAGTCCTTGTGTTTAAATTGCTGACAAAGGTATATGGATATTGGATATATCCTGCAAATACTCCCTTGTTGGCATAAACATTACCGCTTACATCTACTTGGAAAGGAGCATTTGATGGACTATCTGCACCTGCCCAAAAGTTGATGCCATTACCACCTGCAGCACCTGCGGTAATATTTCCATTTGCATCCCTGAGGTAAAGTTCATTGCCTGTGAGGAAATCTATGGAAGCATTTTGTGCCAATAGGAGTTTGGTAGCAATGAAGTCAAAACTCTCCCCTGCTGTCCAATAACTGCTAACATTGCTCCAAGGGCTGAGTTTTCCATAATAGGTTGTACTACAATAGTAATAAGTACCATCCTTGTAGATTACATCAATCCATTTGTCGCAGTCAGTACAGGTTGAAGAACTTGCCCCTGCACACCAACATCTTGTACTTGCAGAATACTCATAGTAGTCATAAGGTCCTCTTATGGCTGCACCTGCCCTTCCTTGTCCATCTACACCGTCTTTTCCATCCATTAGGATATCAATATCCTCCATATCAACCTGAGTTGAGGTGTTGATATACAAGCGAAGCCTTAGCCTTCTATAAGTTGAGCAATTGCCTGTGGTAATGCTTAATCCTGTTGAAGGTAGGGTACTCTCTGTTGTAAATGAGTTTGTATTCCTATACTGCCAAGAATACTTGATTGTAGCATCAGACGCTGTTGTAGGGGCATTCTCCCCAACTTGCTTATACTTATCGCAAGTTATGGAAGTGGGGTTGCAAGTATTGGTGTTGCGGTCATAGATGATTTCTGTATAACTTGGGTCAAGCCAATAAGTGATTGCATCCTTTCCTTCGGCTTTGATACCTGTATCTGTGTTACCAATCCACCAATTACCATTTGCTCCGATATAAGGAGTATCACCATCTTCTCCTTCCGCTGTTATTCCCGTGTCAGTACTACCAATCCACCAATTACCATTTGCTCCGATATAAGGAGTATCTCCATTAGTACCGGGAGCACCCGCATAGGATTTGATGATAGTCATTACCTTCACATCCCTTTGCTCACCGCTTGAAGTTCCGCTCACGCTGAGTTCCAAGACATCGGTGTTGAAGTTGAAATTGCTTCCAAATGTGAGAGTGCCTATACCATTTGATGTTGAAAGAGATACCCCTGTATATGGAGTATTTCCGCTTATGGCATATGTTGCATCTGTTCTCCTTGTATCACCGCAATAGAGTTTAACCTTACAACTTGGTTTGACAGCATTGGTAAGAATATGACCGCTTGCATCGCAGTTGATACTTGCATTGTCATTGGTCATAGTCATATACCAAGCATTTTGACCATTGGTTCCATTGGTTCCATCTACTCCATCCTTTCCATCTTTTCCGTCCATAAGGATATCAATATCTTCCATATCCACCTGTGTTCCGGGAGCAAAACCTGCAAGTAAGCGAAGCCTGAGCCTTCTATATGAAACACAATTGGCGGTAGTGATATTAAGCCCTGTGGAAGGGAAATTGCTTTCTGTGGTGAAGTTGTTATTGCTCCTGTTCTGCCAAGAGTACTTGATAGTAGCGTCATTTGCAGTAACAGGGTCATTTTCACCTATCTGTTTATATTTTTCACAAGTTATGGAAGTGGGGTTGCAAGCACTTGTAGTTCTATCAAAGATAACCTCGGTAAAACTTGGATTGAGCCAATATGTGACAGCATCTTGACCCTCTGCTTTTACTCCTGTATCAGTAGTACCTATCCACCAATTTCCATTAGCACCGATATATGGAGTATCACCATCTTCACCTCCTGCCTCTATACCTGTATCTACTCCACCAATCCACCAAGTTCCTCCGGAGATGTAAGGAGTATCACCATTGCTTCCTGGCTGTCCTGCGTAGGACTTCACTATGGTCATAACCTTAATATCCCTCTGTCCTCCACTTGATGAGCCTGTAACAGTAAGTTCCAACACATCGGTATTGAATTTAAAGTTGTTTCCACAGGTTATGGTTAGGATACCATTGCTGTTTCCGGTAGTAATACCTGTATATGGAGTATTTGCTGAGATTGAATAAGTAGCATCAACCCTCCTGCTGTCACCGTAGAATAGTTTTACCTGACAGGAAGGCTTGACAGCATTGGTAAGGATATTTCCTGAACTATCGCAGTTGATGCTTGCATTATCATTGGTCATAGTCATATACCAAGCATTAGTACCGTCCTTTCCGCTTGTACCATCTCGTCCATTTTCTCCCTCCCAAAGGATATGTACTGTTTCAAGTTCGTAGAATACATCATTTGAGTTTTTAAGTCCAAACATAATGTACTCCTCGTCCTGATATGCAGTAGCACCTGTTGCAGGAAGAACACTTGGAGTTTGATATGATGAATACCAATAGTAAATTGTTTCGCCTGTATCAACAAATGGTTCATCTCCACCAACCTGTTTCATTACATATGCAGTTACTGCGGTAGGTGTAAGTTCCCCTGAGTTAGGGTCATATTTTACTTCTGAATAATCGGTAACTATCCACTTGGTTATTGCAGCCTGTCCCTCTGCTCCCGGGTAATTCTTTTCAATTGTCATTGTCTTGGCAGCAATGGCATTTCCCGATAGCGATGCGGTAATATCAATAGGAAGAGTAGGACCATCAAAATTGAAATTGCTCTCCCAATACATTACACCATTATTAGGATTGATACCAAAGTTTCCCCTTGCGTGGAATTGTGGATTTGTAAAAACTGAATATACCACATTAGGAACTAACTCGGTTCCCATGTGGGTAGTTGCGGTACAGGTAAGTGCAGAGATGGATGCAGGATAAAGAATATCTCCCTGTGCGGTTACAGCACTGACATTTACTCCTGCCCTTTCATTTGAAAGGTCCATAACATAAGTAGAACTTGCTGCCCTATTTACATTCCATACAAAGTCAAGCCATACCTGCTCACAATCATCCATACTATCCCACCAATCATAGATGTCATCGCCCACAGGAATAGCGGTATTCCTCTTATAAATAACAACAGGGATTTGAATTGTTCCTGTAGTTCCTGTAAGGAGGCTGTTTGCATAGAAATTGATTGTAGCGGCAGATGTACCATTATCGCTTATTGTATAGGTAATACCGCTTGGAACACCCGTCAAACCACTATCGGCAGGTACTTCCAAACTCTGAACAATTCCGTCCTCTGTGGTAGCGGAAACCTTATCCATATCGCAGATAAGGGTTGTTGCTTTATCATATCCCCTATATGCTACAACAGTGGTACTATCTTGAGCCCCTTCAATAAGGTCAAGTGCGTCAAAAGTAACATTAGCCTTTGAGAGGATGCAGTAGAAAGATACATTACCCTGATTATCTTCTGTACCTCCCGTATCGGCAATAGTTGTGGTGGTGCTGTTTCCACCGTATGTTGTGCTCACCACAGTCCTTGTTATGTTTCCTGCGGCATAGTAATTACCATACTTGTTTCTTCCCGCAGGTGCTACTGTTGTGGCTTTGTAGTTTAATGTCTCTGCCATTATTACTTATCTTTTTCAACTGTTGTTATTGTCTGTCTGCTCATCGCATAATCTATTTCGGTTCCAAGTTGGACATATCCTATTCCTTGGTTTTCAACATCTACCCCTACCAATCTCTGCATAGGGCTGATATTACTTCCAAGAGTAAGGGTTATCTTCTTGGTCTGTGTGGAATATTGATGGACATATTTTTGGATTATGTTCTCTTCTGCTTTTTGAGCAAGATTATCGTGGAGTGCTTCTTCATATATTCCCATAAGGAATGCAGCATTACCATCTTTAGTGTAAATCATATCTGAGTAGGATGGTTTCACATCATAGGAGTGTGTGGTTATCCTGACCCTGATTTCGCTCATATCATTTACACTACACTCGTCTATAACATTTTCATAGACCACATCAGCCTCATTTCCTCCATCTTCCTGACCTTCCTGTACTATTTTGAGTGAAAGGTCCTTTATCCAACAATAAGCATTATACTCGTAGAAGACATTTTGATTTGAAGGATTGCCCTTGTTTCCATAGAATGATGGTGCAGGGTTAAGGATTTCTATGCTTACACCCTGAGTTATGTCAATACCCGAAAGAGGCATCTTAATTCCCTCACAGTTGAGTTTATCCTCCCAACTTACATTATTAAGGATTTCAATCTCATGGTTCCAAAAAGTGATATCCTTTTCATCCCATCTCATTTCAGGGGCACAATAGTCATTTACACTACCGGCCGGTACCCATTGATTGTTATATGAACTCCACCCCAAGTTACCCACATGTATCCTGAAAGCGGGTCTTGATACTGCATTCCTATAATGCCCTGTTGCAGCCCAATTGGTCTTGCACTCTGTATTATTCCATTCGGGATTTATGTAGTTTCTGTTTTCGTGTCTTTCAAATACAGCGCTGCAATTAAGCACAAGGTATGATTTATCATCAACCATAACCATTGGCCTGTATCCTGACTTTAAGCGGAAGACCACATTATTCATTCCCGTCTTGTTGTTGTTATGCTTTTGGCATATACATAGATATCTTGTGTAATTGAGTTTTGAAGGAACAATCCATTGCTGTGTTTCTGATTTATATTCCTGTCTCACAACACCGAGGTCTATGATAGTGCCACCTCTATAATCCCTTGTAACAGCAGATGAAGCCCTTATGCTGTCACCAAGATATACTTCTGTTCCATTAGGCCAAGAATAAACTGATTCATAGTATTTATGGTCATATATCCTATGGAAATACCTGTACTTGCTATCCTTCAAACCTTTATTTGTTTCAGGGTCTTTCTCCTCAACATAGTTCTGTTGGAAACCTAATGAAAGGGCTTTTCCACCGTGGGGATATGTAGCCACATCAGGTGATACAGTAGGGATTTCCACATTAGCATAGAAATCATCTTCACTGCGTCTGTTGGTAAGGAACTTATCATCAAATGGACTTGGAATAATATCTTCCACTGCGTACATATTAGCATTTACCACAACCTTGTTATAAACAGGCTCAAAGGAAATCTGTGCCCCATTTGACATATAACTTCCTGATGTAACTGTATAAGTCCCGTCAAGGTGTGATGCACTTCCCGCATTATACCCGCCTGATTTTGAATACCAAGTGGCATATAAATCGGTGTTGGTTTCCAAATACTGATAATCTATGAAATACATCCTCTTACCCCACTGCAAGCAGGTAAAACCGAGGTAGCGGCATATTTCTTCAAGCACCTCGCTTAATTTCCACTCCTCTTCAGTATCATTGGTTTGGAAATTATGCTCTGCGATGGAAAGGTGTTCAGGTAGGATAATAGCACCATTGGGGCCATTTACCTTTTTACTTCTTGTCCAATACCACCCCTCCAATTCTCCACAGGCATCGCAAATTTGAGCCAATACCGTCTTGATATTGACAATACTACCGCTATTGCTCTCTACATAATCTTTATACTGCAAAGAAGAAATACAGTCAGCCGCTTCAAGAGAAAAGGTCTCGTAGCAATTCTCATATCCCGCATCATATACCCTTGGGGTTAGATACCCCACCCATACTGTACTTGCTGTGTCTGTTGTAACATCCAATAGTTCCACCTTTGTACCCTGAGCACAACTTGAAAGAGCGTCTTCAAGGTAATCATTATGGACTATGTTTATTGTGGCTGTTGAAGTTCTAACAGGGTCAAATGGAGTATTACTTGTGTTATACCTCACAACAAAAGGTTGGTTCCCCGCAAGAAGTATTTCTTGGTATGCGGAACTATCCCCACTTGATGTTATCCTGACTTCATATTTTCTGCACTGTAAATCACTAAAATATCCTTTATAGTTTCCCATATGGTTTTTTAGAATAAAGTAAAAACCAAAGCCGACAAGTAAAGAAAAAAGGGGATTTTTTATCCCCTTCTTCTACTCATTTCATTATTCATTACTCCAATCAAATCGCAGCCTCTAATCTTGAAATCAACTGAACCTCCAAGGCCACCCTTTCCATTAAGTATGTTCCATAGAGTGCCTTGCTGTGCCTTGTTGAGTATCATCTCACCGCTATTGACCCTCGCCATCTGTTTGTCTCCCTTATAGGAATTTCCACCAACAATACCACCACTTGCAAATTTCTTCATTGAAGATAGAGCAGCGATAACTGCGGCAACACCTGCGGCAATAGCGACAAGGTTATAAGGGAAAGGTAGTTTAGCACCTGATGCGGTAGCACCTGCCACAGCCTCTCCTGCATTTGCACTTGCTGTGGTCTTTGATACAGATGCCTCAGCAATATCTGCTGCAATCGCCCTTTCTGTCTCTTTAACATCAGCCTGCTTTTGCAATCTAATAGCCTCTCTTAGTGCTATTTCTCTTTCAAGGAGCGTAATCTTCTGTTGCTGCATTGCGAGTTCAGCACCATTTAACTGCTCTTGGGTTTTTTGTATAGTGTTTATGGTTTCCATTAGACTCATAAAGGTTTCAACAATCTGTGTGAGTTCATTGAAAACTGCCATAAACTTTTCCCAACCGCTTGTATCTGTATCATCAAGGGTTTCTCTTAGTGTGACCATTCCCTTGACAATTCTGTCTGTGGATTGAGCGAGGTTTTTGAAACCACCCCTAAATGCGTCACTGAGAGACTTCTTGAGGTTTTCAATATCTTCCTCTATCTGCCTTAATCTCATAGCCTCTTCAAGGGAAGATGCTTCTTTCTTTACTGCCCTTAATTCATTCTCCCATAGGGTAAGTTTGTTCCTTATCTCCTCGGAGGCATCGGCTATGTTCTCGTACTTGTTTTTAATTTCTTCAATTGTGTCTTCAAGTGCCTTTGCATACTCCTTTGCCACCTCAGCCTCTGCACCCATTATCTGACTACTCTTGCTCTTGTAGTCAAATAGGCTGTCTCTTTTACCTCTTTGTGGTTTTTCGGTAAGCGATGCTTCAAGATTCGCCTGTGAGATTTTATCGGCTTTCTCAGCCCATTTATCCATCTCATCTTGGAGTGCTTTGGTTTCCTTATCAATAGCATCGTCAATATCCTTAACTATTTGCTCTGCAACTCCGTCAAGAAGTACTCTCTCTGCTGCTTCCTCAGCGGCATCCTTTAACTCCTTATACCACTTTTCTAATGCGGTAAGGGTTTTGCCCTTATCAATCTTTTTGATTATTTCCTCAATGGATAGTTCTCCTGTTGCTGCGGCTTCCTCCCAAAACTTAGTATTTAACTTATCAAGTTCTTTATTATACTCCTCTTGGGCTATAGCGTGTTCTCTAAGTTTATTGATTAGTTCATCTTTTTCTTTATTGAACTTATCAAAGATATCGGCAAGGCCCTTGGCTTTACCGCCACCGCCACCTCCACCATTTCCACCGAGACCTTCATCATATAGGTCATAAAGGGAAACACCGAGTTCTTTCAATGCTGCATCGGCTTCATCTACTACTTGCTTGAGTTTGGATATTGCGGCATTATCCATATCTATCTCCCTGCGGAGTTTATTGAACTCTGCCTTGTCTCCCCAAGAATTAGGGTCAACACCCTGATGCTCTCGGCCCTGTTGGTCCCACCATTTGAAATTGGCCATCTTAGCCTCATTTGCCTTGATGTTCGCCTTCTTCTCTTCTATAAGTGCCTCTGCTTCTGCACCCTTTCTTGCTTGGACTTGAATTTTTGCCTGTAATTTAGTGGCTTCACACCATCTATCTACTTCGGCTACAATATCCTTATATGCTTGTTTAGTTTCATCAAGAGCAGTTTTGTCAAAGGTAGTACCCATCTGCTTGTTGATTTCCTTCAAAGCATTTATTCTTTCCCTTTCGGTTGCAGTAGTATCTTGAAGGATTGAAAGATTGTTCCTAAGAAGTTTTTCCTGTGCAGCAACACTTGTATCAATGGTTTTTACCTCTTTATGGTAATCTTCAACAATATTGTTTATTGCCTGCCACTCTTCCCTAATCTTTTTTAAATGAGAGTATATAGCAGTTAAAGCACCGATAATTGCACTTACAGCAGCCATAGCACCCATTGACATAAGGATGCCCTCAACCTGCATTGCAATACTCTTTAATGCTCCTGTGAAAGTTTTGAAAATACCACTTACTTTGGCAGAGAAACTTACTGTTGTATTCTGTGCCGCCTTTAATTTGTTAGTATATGCAGCAAGACGGGCAAGTTCATCGTCACCCATCATCTTAATGCCACTTATCTCCCTCTTTAAATTTGCGGTCTGTATGAGGTTATCATTGTACTTGATAACCGCATTTATCATTTCCTTGTTACTTGTACCCCGTGTAAGTAGAGCACCGCCACCCATTAAAGGGGAGAAATTCACAGCGGGCATTGCACTACCCGTGTTGTTGTTTATAATAGTATCAAGAGTTTTTTTATACTCCTTACCAAGCATTGTAAGTTGCTTTTCAAGACCTGCAAAATAAGCATCACCCCTTTTCTTGAGCGTATCAAAAAGTTTATATGACAAAATACCTGTTACAAGTCCCTTAGCAAGGTCCTTTATGGTGTCTATGTTTCTACTGATGGAAGCAAGGACATTATTTGCCTTATTGACAATGGTATTAAATGCTCCTTCTGCACCACTATTCTCAACAAGTTCATACCAAGTATTCTTTAACCTATTGAGGGACATCTGCAATGAGTTAAAGTCAGCATCCTTGGTAACTGTATTCAACATCGCAGCGAAGCGAGGAAGAGCATCTGCAGCAAGAACTTGTCCCTTCCTCATCATATCATCAAGTTCCGCATTAGACACGCCCAATGCAGCGGCCATTAAGTTAAATGCGCCGGGCAATGCATTACCTAATTGTCGCCTAAGTTCCTCAGCAGCAACCTTTCCCTTAGACATCATTTGCGTAATAGCATTCATCATGTCTTTGGTTCGGTCAGCACTCATATGGTAGTAAGCAGCCGCCTTTGTGAGACTTTCAAAAACCATCTTTTGATTTTCAAGGTCAAGGTTTGTCTTCTCACAAGCAGCGTGGAACTGTGCAAAGTTCTGCATCAATGCCACAAGGTCCTGAGAATAGTCATTTGCCAATTTCTTTACAAAGGCAAGGTTTTCACTATAGTTCTTAATGGTGACTGTACCTTTATTTACTCCATCGCTCCATTCCTTCGTAACAGTTGAAACATTCTCTAATGTATTCTTTGCCACTGAGAGTTGAACAGCGGTGTCTTTCAAATTACTGATAAGTTGTGTAAAGCCTAATCCTGCACCCAATGCTCCTGCAAGGGAAAGAAATGATGATTTCAACCCCTGTAAAGACTTCTGCACATCACTCACACCCTTTTTGAAATCCTTGGAGTTCAAGCGAAGTGAAGCATTAAAGTTCATACTGTTTTTAGCCATATTATTTTAACTGTTTCTTTTGATTATTTCTTCCAAAGCGTCATATACTGCATCCATTAGTTTATTTAATGCCGCAGGTCCTTGGCTATTTACTGCATCGGTCCAAAATCCTGAACCTGTATTGGGATTTCCTTTTGAAACACTACCCCTGTATGCCCCTGTTTTTGTCCATCTCTTATTGGTACCTCTATCCACAAGGTGAGCGTGATTACCACCCTCAATTCCTTTCTTTGGAGCAGACCTCTTGAACCCCCCTAAAGCATATGCCTTTTTCTTATTCACCCTAAGCGCGAAAGACCTTTTCAAATTTCCTGTAACCACCTTATTTCGTGTGGATAAATTTGTTTTTCCCGCAGCGACAATTACCTGCATTCCTTGGTTCAAAGCATATTGTATGGCCTTATCTTGGTCTATCTTGCTCATACCATTAAGAAGGGATGTCAGTTTTTGATAATCTTTCTCATCAAGTGTTATTGTTAAATCACTTTTTGCCATTCTTTATAATATCGTCTATGTTCATTCCTATCGTATGCTGTACCGCATACAGGTTATTCTTAAGCCCTTCTTCCACATTCTTCTTCTTCACATCTTTTTCCCAAGGGAATGGAAGTAGTTGCTCGGGACCTTTAACCTTCTTTCCGTCTATATGCGGCATTACATCTATATAAGCCCATAGACGCTCTTCTTCATATCTCCTTTTGACCTTTGCATCACAGGCTTGATATAGAGGCTCAATTTCCCATAAATCCATTTCATACATCACATAGTGTGCATCTACCCCGTAATCAACAATAAGCGATGTCGCAAGGTCAGTCATCGTCATCTTTTCTTTTTCCTCCCTACCATTCTCTTCGCTCTGTACCGCTTCTTCTTTCTTTGGATATTGTTGAACCACACTTAATATATCCCGATACTGAGTTGCAACCCAATTTGCTATCTGCTCATTTTCCATAATTCCACAGAAAGTTTCATACTTGATATTTAACTCATTACTTGTGTAAAAAGTACAATACAAAAGCATTGAGATATTATCTACTGTGAAATCAAAGAAAGACATACCCGTCATTCTCTCATACATACAGATTGCCTTTATTGACAATCGCATCCTGTATTTAGAGAAATCCATCTTCACCTTCTTCACAGGTTGTTTCTCAACCTGTTTCTTCTTAAACCACCACTTCATATACTTCTTTTTAGATAAAGCGATGGGGCAAGCCGACAATTTGTTTTTTACAAATAAATCATGCATGGTTTAGGCATGATACATTATATTTATAAAATAACCTGCCTGTGTGGAGAATTAAAAGACCATTATTATATTGGCAAAAGAAGTGTTAAAAAAATGAACCATAAGTACTATGGCTCGGGTACTATATTGAAAAAATATTATCAAAAATATCCTCCTGTTGAAGGTGAAACCATTATTAAAGAAATATTAGAATATAATAATAGTGGAGAAGAGAATAATATAAGAGAAAGAGAAATAATTGGCAATCTATGGGAAACAGACCCAATGTGTATAAATTTAAAGCCGGGGGACTCGGTAATCTTGGATGTCATGCTTCTGAAGAAACAAGATTAAAAATGTCAATTTCACAGAAGAAAAGGAAACAAGATGGAAAAATAGTTATTGAAGCGGGAAAGCCATACAGGTTTGTGAAGGGTCAAAAAGCGTACAATAAAGGAATTCCGATGTCTGAAAAGCAAAAAGAAAAATGTTCTAAAACTTGGTTTAAAGGAAAGAATGTAATCCAAATGGATTTGGATGGTAATTATATAAGAACTTGGAATAGTATGCAGCAGGCACAAAAAGAACTTGGCATATCCAAACAATCAATTTGGTCCTGTTGTAAAGGACAATTCAGACAAGCAGGAGGATATAAATGGAAGTATGCTTCATAAAATAATTAAGGGGTGGCCGAATTGCCACCCCTTCGTCTTTACATCTGAATAACCGCTTAAATCTGTTGGTTATTTTTCATTATCTCACCCGCTCCGGTCATGGTGATTGAACAAGAGGCAATCTCATTGTTACCACCTTCAAGTGAGCAAGAAGTAACAACTGCCTTACCATTGTAGTAAGTCTTGGTTGTGTCAAGAGTGTGAGGGTTAGTTACGCAACTTCCGCTGTATTCCTGCTCCTCACCGAGGTACCATTCTACCTGCTCTCCGCTAACCATGAACTCCAAGAGTTTGTCAAATGAGATACCACTTGCATTACTTGAGTACAAGGCATCGCATGATAGAGTGTAAGAAGCCTTACCTCCCATTGCAGAAGCCCACTTACAAGAGAACTTTGAAGAAGTATCAATGCTCTCACTATCTACCTGTACGGAGACGGAAGTGGCATAAGCAACAACAGTCTTACCGCTTGTTAAGTAGAGCAATAGGTTATCGCCATGGATAAGGTCGCTATTTTCATTCCAATTTGCCATTTTTATCTATGTATTTGTTTCATTATTTTATTTCAAATAGAAGAGTTTCAATATATTTGTTGTCGTCATACACTTCCATACTATCAACTAATTCCAACTTAATTCTTACTCCGTCCCCGACAACTTGAGGACCTGTTAGAGCATTGTCAATTTTTGAAGCAAGTGCGACTGCATTGTCATAGTTATCTGATATTGCTACAACCGCCACTTGGCATTCATCCTGATACACACCCATCTTGGTTGAAGATTTGCTGTACTTCTGACGGAAATAGATTATGAAATCTCCTTCCGTATTCTCAGGAGCAACACAAGGATAAACATGATTTCCGACCTGTTCTGCAACTGCTTCATCAGCAAGTAGGATTGACCTTATGTCATTCCCGACAAACCATTTTTGGTAAGAATTGCAACTTGTATTATAGCAGACCATTATTCATTTATCTTTGAAATCATTATTGTCAATTGGTTCTCCTTCTTGTATTCATCAATACTTGTAATACGATATCTATCTCCTTTATACACCACTATGTTTGTTTCTTCAATTTCCTTGCGGTACCTAATCCTAAATCTAAGTTCGGTTGAGTGGAACAGTTCATCAGCATCAACTATATAGTTCTCTTTGTTCTTTGTCCTTTCAGCACGGACAGAGAACATAAAGACTTCTTCGGAGTGTTTGAAACCACTTTCACTCTGTCTTTCCACTACTCGGTAGAAATCAAGTTTTTCTGTCAATTGCCCGCTGTAAATCATTAGTTATAATAGTTTCTGTATAAGTCAATTAAATATCTGTAATTAAAGGGAAGTTCAGCATTTTTAGTCCCGACAGGTTCTCTGTTTTGATACATATTACCAATCATCAGCAACATTGCTTGGGAAAGGGGGGATGGGAGACATCCCCCATTGTTTTCCGCAAGTTTATCAAAGTCCTCATTTACATGTACCCTGACAGCCTGCTCTGCCACATCAATGAGTCCAAGAATGTACTCATCGTCTTCGGTAAAATCAGGCTCAATGTTGAGATGCTTTTTTGCATAGTCAAGGTCTATATACATAAGGCATATGTTGAGTGAAAGGAATTATTCAAAAATCTGAGTAGCAATTCTATCGCCTTTGAGTTTTGCATCAAAGAGATAATTTACAGTAACCTTGATTTGGTTCTTACCTGCAAGTGAGTAAGGGTCAACTATGATGACCATACCGTCCTTGTCCCAAGAAGCAGCAGCGAGGTCACGAGGGTCAAAGCAGAGCAATCCACCCTTTGCGACAGAGTTGGAAACAATAGTCCTGCGACCATCAATTTCGCCCTTGTCAAATACCATCTCAAGACCTGATGCCATCTGAGTACCACGAAGTTGATACTTAACATTAGGAGAAGTGACAAATACAAAGTCATTTCCATTGTGCTCCTCAACCTTATTCTCAAGTGCGAGAACATCGTCAAAGGTCATTGAAGCGAGGGTTCCTGATGCAGCCTCATTGAAGAGACCTGCAGGCTGTGCAGTGCTACCTGAACCTACACCGAAGACAGTCATATCAATCTTCTCAGCGATAGCCCTTGCGAGGTCATTGACGAGGATACCCTCAGCGTCCTCAGGTGACTGAGCGAGGAATTGACGAGAGATGGTGATGTAAGCGGTAAGTCTCTTAGGTGAGAGAGTTACAGTTGTGAAGCCTGATGCACCGTCAGCAGCGTCTGCATTCTCACTGTCTGCCCAATAAACATTGGAGCCGTGATACTTAGGGATTTCAATGTCACCTACTGCATTTGAGAACCAAGTAACACCGAGTTTGTCAAGGACGGTGTTGTTGCGGATAGCAAGTTCAAGGGGAGCCTTATCGGTAGGAACATTCTCCTCACCCATTCCTGTTGCTGTTGCCTGAATAGCAGCACGGAAATCAATGGCATTGCCCTTTACGAAAGAGCGATGTTCCTCTGATACATTGCCCTCAGCGATTTCTTTTACTAAATCAAAAAGCCTTAATTCCATTTTCTTATTTTCTTTATTTCTGTTATTTAATTGTGTTTCTGCGATTTTGCGATTTTCTTCCTCCATCGCCTTTAATTCATTTTCTGCCTCATCAATCTGTGAGCGGAGTTCAGCCATCTTATTGGTCTCTTCCTCTGTGAGTTCCCTCTTCTCTGCCTCGCCATTGGCTATGACATTTTCAAGTTCCTCTTTGAGATTGATAAGTCTTTCTCTTAATTCAAGTTCTTTCATAAGTAGATACTTTTAACTATATAGGATTATTTTTGTCCGCTCACTGATTATTCATCTCATCAGCCTTTTTGAGAGCATCTTCATACTCGGCTCTTAATTGACGATAGTACTCATCCAACTTAGCCTGTTTCTCTGCTTCATCAACCTCCCTCTTTTCCTGCTCAATCCTTTCGGCCTCTTTCATTGCCTCTTCATTGGCAATTCTTTCTTCCTCTTGGATTTCAGCGAAGCGGGCACATTTCACAGCATTCTCAATCCCATAATATGACTGGTCAACAATAGAGAAATCATAGAGCCTTTCAAATTTGCAGATGGTCCTATCATAAATACCATCAGAGGCTTTTACCCATCTGTCCTCAGCAACAGTAAAAGCCCAAGACATCTCATCAAGGTCTCCTCTCTGTACTCTGTCTTTGATATAAAGTGAGAGGTTATCCCTACCGGGTTCAAATGAGAAATAAACACCATCAGCCCTTACATCAATCTTGAGACTACCTTTGCCTTTCTTGCTTCGTGCAAGGAAACCATTGCTTCTGTCATGGTTGTAGAGCATGAAAATATCGCTGTTTTCAATAACACCCTCCACTGCTTCGGGTAGTATCATTTCCCTGAAACCTTCCCTGTTAGGAGATGCGATGTTGAAAGGGATAGCCCTTCCTTCAATTACCGCACTGTCGGGAGCAGCATTGAATTCAATACTGTATTGTCTTATCTCTTTTTCCATATTCACATTTATTTATACTAATAGTGAAAGAAGTAGCAGCCATGAAACAAAAATCCCCGAAATCTATGAAATCGGGGTATTCTCGCTTATTATCTTCCTTGCGTAGTCTATTTTCTCCTTTGTCTTGCTGTTGGTGATGAAAAAGTACTTGGTCCAATCCTTATATCTGTATGGATTCTTATTCGCTCCACCTCTATTCCATTTTTGACGCATATATTCGCCTATGGTCTTCGTCCTGTAGTGATTTACCCAAGCAACTTTATGGACTACCTTATCTGTTTTCTTCTCATTACCGCAGGGATTTCCTTCCGCATCTATAGCCTTGAAAGTTTCGTCATAGCACCCATGCCCACATATCTTTGGAAAGAGGGGTTTTACACCTGTGTTGATAAAGGATTTACAGAATCGGTCTTGCTCCACCGATATAGGGGTCAGGAAGCGGGTTAGGACGCTGTAATCACCATCTATTACATCAAGTTCATCATTATCGGTAAAATGCTTGCAATTGAGCCTTATGGTATCCACATCCTGTGGAAAGGATGAGAGGAAGGTATTTACATCCCTACCATCCTCAATTATCAGGAACTCGTCAATATCACAAAAGAATATCCAATCATAGTCCTTCCTGTACCTTTGGAATAGTTGGGAATAAGCCCTGACCTGCACTCCTTCAACACCTGTGAAGTCCTCTATAATTACCCTATCTGATGAATATCCCGACAGGAGCAGTTCATCGTCATTATCAGCCACTATAATAGTGTCAAAGCCAACACTAAGGTGATGGTCTATCCACTCCTTTATGTATTGGCTTTCACATTTTGCTATTGCTATAAGGGCTGTTCTCATCCTTCTGACTCAGATGGCTCTTCATAGTGGCACTCGCTACCGTCCCACCAACCGCCTTGTGCAGTACATTCGCACTCAGGGTCCCCACCGCAAGGGTCAGGTGGGTTGCAGTTTGCTCCATCCCATACCCATCCCATCTCGTAACACTCGCACTCAGGGTCTCCATTACACCCTTCCTCTGAGCCTGATGATGAAGAAGATTCAGGGAAGATACACTCGCTACCGTCCCATACACCGCCTTGTGCAGTACATTCGCACTCTTGGTCCAAGTCTCCTTCGTAGTTGGAACTAATTGTAATGGTATCAGCGGTGAATTCAACTCCGTCCCAATTATCAGCGGACCAACAACTACCTTGAACTGAGTCTGTACCATAGAAATGGACATCGTAGTACTCATTAGGGTCAAATGGACCGCTTATTGTGAGTGTATTCGTACCGTCATTAGGGTCAGTTGTCAAACTCCAAGTAAATCCCTGTGATACATTAAGTGAATTGACTGCCTCCTGATTTACATCGTCCCAAGTACTTGTGTATAGTGCTGAGAAGTTACCCTGTTGGTCTGCCATCGCAAACTCCCAATATTGGCCAACTGCTGCTCCTAAAAGGGTATTTACTACAAAAGTATAGGCTCCTTCGGCAAATACGAGTTCTTCACCCACATAAGCCTCTGTGAGGGCTGTCTCACCGATGTATGCCTCATAGATTTCAACTCCACCGAAATAGAAAGGCTGTCCTCCTGCGGGTCTTACCCCATTTTGATTTATGGAGAATACAACCTCATCTGTGGTGTTGGTATCAATAAAGGTTATAGCGTCCTGTCTTGTTGATGATGCGGTGTTCGCACTAACTGTAAGCGTAATATCTGCTTCACCCGTACCACCCGTATCACTTAAAGACCACCAAGTTCCTCCTGTTGGATTTGCTACCCAAGAGTTTTCGGTTCCCACATAAATATTGATGGTGTCTCCTGTTGCATCAACTACGGCAGAAGTGGGGTCTGTTCCTATGGATAGGATTTCGGGTCCTGCAATCCAAGGGGCTGTACCGTCAGATGTGTAGAAAACATCATTAGTTTCATCATAGAAACCAACAACTTCATCGCTACTTGCATCATCTATTGCAGGGACTAAGCAAGCAACCTCATTTCCACTATCATTATCGGTAATGTGCAACTTTCCTATCTTGATGTTGCCATTTATGAGAGCGTCACCCGGATACTGATTATCGCCACCGATGGTAAGATATCCTGCACCCAAAGAAGATGCGGGATTTTGAATGGTAATGACATCCTCCCAATTCACCATCATCCTTTCCTTATCTATATAAACCTCACCCTCAATTGTTCCATTATAAGACGCTTTGGTGTTGCCGAACATTATAAAGACACTCTTAGTACCATTAGACTCAGTACCAACCCTGAACTTGTTTGGATAACCTGTGCCAAGCAACTCTGACCAATCACCGCTGCTGATAGTCTGCTCATAGAACAAATACTCAAAGTAGAAACTGAAATTAGGATGGTCTATGTAGATATTTGTATTGGAGTATGTTTGTCTGTTGCCCGTAGGCTGTACATATTGTAAATACTTCATATTCAATATATTTTGATTTTTAATCCTTTTTATGTATGTTATAGTTATGATTGAAGAAATATGGAAACCAATCCCACTTGAAGAGTATGTTGGGTTATATGAAATCTCATCTTTAGGAAGAGTTCGCAGTTTAGATAGACTTGTAAAATGCAATACGGGAACCCGATTTTGTAAAGGTCAAATCTTAAAACCTGCGGTGAATGGATGGGGTTATAACCACATCTCACTTTCCAAAAACCAAAAACTACACACTTTCCGTCTATGCCGCCTTGTCGCTATGGCTTTTGTCCCTAATCCCAATAATTTGCCATGTGTCAATCATAAAGATGAGGACAAAACTAATGATGTTTATACCAATCTTGAATGGGTGGATTATATCACCAATAACAACTATGGAACAAGAAATGAAAGGATAAGTAGCAAACAAAACCATAAGAGAGTTCGGTGTATTGAAACAGGGGAAGTGTTTCCGTCCATAACATCAATTCATAGAACTAAGGGTTATTCCCGTACCCATATAGCGTTGGCTTGTAAAGGTGTTCACCAAACCGCCTATGGGCACCGTTGGGAATTTATTTAACTTCCATTATCAATCAAATATAGTGTATTTGAATCAACCGTACCTCCTGAAACAAGGGCTTCATACTCAGCCGAAGTGACCTTCGCTATCTTGACCATACTGACCCAAGTAGGTTCGGCATTACCATTAGACTGCAAAATCTGTCCTGCTGTTCCGGGCTGTGTTGGAACAAACATGCGGTCGGGACCATTATTGACTCCTATTGTTAAAACAGTAGTTCTACTTCCCACAGAGGTTCCCGTAGTATTATAAAAGTAATTCTTTGTACTAACATCTGAACTCTTCCTTATAACTTGTCCCTGCTCATTCCAAACAGGAATACCTGCTTCCTCACCCATATATGGATAGTTATATTTGTCAAGGAGTTCATAATGCCCATTATTTACTTTTCCGTCCCATACATTTTGGAAAGATAGACCACCTGTCTTTCTAAATCCTAAATAACCATTTTTATATACCCCATATATTCTACGGGCAAGAGGCTGACTATCTGCTTCAAATGTGAAAGTATTGCCGACAGTTACTGCACAAACAACAGTACCTGCTGTTTCTGTGTAGTAAAGAGTTCCACCACTATAAACAACACTTCTCCAATCGCCTCCATATGTGTATTTGAAATCAAAGAGTTTCTGCCCGTCGGGGATGTTGGCAAAGATAAGACCCGTACCCTCATTATCACCGGCATTCCCAATTGGTTTAAGCCATTCTGCGGTATTACCGCTATTGGGATTCCAAGTCATAAGTCTTCCCTGATACTCATAGGTCTTTCCTTCCTCTCCTGCCTCACTAAGGCTGTCAAGATGGATGAAATCCTGTGAAGCGGGCTCATCGCCTCCACCTTCTCCTATTCTGCTCCAATCTTCTCCATCGTATTGATAGAGTCCTGTATCTATATAGGTGAGGTCATTATTGAAAGTAAAGTCATATGCACAAGGGTCACTTTGGTTCTCTGCCTCAGCATGTACTTTTAGGTAATAGCCATAACCTACTTCATGTGTTAAATCGATAGTTACTTCATAATTATTTCCTTCATAAATAGTGTTGATTGTATCACCTGTGCCTTCCCCATCAGCGTAATCATTTAAATCCCATCCAAAACTTCCGCCTCCATCTTTCCATACATCAAGTCTATACCCATCTGTTGGAGTGTAATAAAATTCAAGTCTTACATTATTCCCATAATCGTCCTCAGGGAATGTAAGGGTAGTGAATGGATGAAGTTCAATAACATCCTCAATACCCCAATCTACGAAGTCCAAATGTGTAGAATACTCGTAGGGAATTTCTTCATTCTCCTGCCAATCAGTACAAGTATAGGTTATTTCCTCTGCATGAGCAACAACATCACCTGTGTTTGCGCTTTCAGGGAGGTCATCAACTGAGCGGAGAATGTTCATATCGGGGACACTTCCACCGCTTGCTGAAAGAGTTCCTGCACTATCTATATTGAGACCATCACCGACTTTGATACCACCGAGGGTATTTTCTGTTGCAGGAGGGAGGACATAGGTTCCACCGCTTCCGCTACCGCCACCATTTTTATACTTATTTACAATCATTGTTTTGAACTATTAAACAGATTATTAAACTAAGACCTCAACATTATCAGCATTTCCGGACAACTTGTAAAAACCATATGTCATCGCTCCAAGATAAACAAGGTTCTCATTGGCAGGGACCACTGCCTCGCTGTCATTAGTAAAATCAACACCATTTGCTGAATAAGCAACTGTGTAGCCCGCACTTGTAGGGGCAACTGCGAATTGGTCACGCTGTGCGCGGAATACCTCTTCACCATGTACTGTAATCTTTGCCATTTGTATTAAATATTATTTACTTATTTCTATTAAAAGGGGTCTTTTAAGCGGACAAAAAAAACCTCCCGTGAGGGAGGAAAAAGAAAAGTAATATGAAGTTTTGAGGGGTACTTCCTTTTTTCTTTATGCTAACATTACTAACTCGGTATTAAATGTAACACCTTCTATAGTTGTAGCAAGTTCTTTAACCTTGTATTTTGTCCATCCTTGCGCTTTTGGCTCTTCTGCAAGGTGTATGTATAAAGTATGAGTTCCCGCTGTTACAGTAACTCCTTGGCCTTTCATATTACTGAACAATTGTCCATCTATTTCAATATAAGCCTCATCAAGTACTCCATAACCTTGACCACTTAAAGATACATATTCTACAATAATGGAGTCATTCATTGTAAGGGTCACATCACTGCTGAAAGACACTGAACCACTTAAAGCGGGAACAGCATATCCTTGGTTTATCAACTGCTCCATACCGGCAATTTCACCTTGTGTATAGCCTCCTGAATATCCATCGCTTATTCCCACATTATAGCCCTCATCATATTTAGCACTTCCATAACCCTCATCGGATATAGTTAGTTGGCTGAAACCATTATACCCCGTATCAGGATATATCGTGTCTCCTTCAAAATCAGATTGAAGAACATAGGTCCCTTCTTCAAGATTACAATCGCCCTGCTGCCCCGCAGCATAACCTTCATTGTACTTCGCTGTTCCATAACCACCATCGGATATTGTCATCTCGCTAAATCCATCATAGCCTTGGGATGGTTCAATTGTAATTCCTGTGAAATTGGAAGGAAGACTATAACTACCTGTTTCAAGATTACAGGTGCCACCACTGCACTCAGGGCAATCAGCCTGACCTGCGGCATAACCCTCTTGGTAAATATCATCTGCGGTCTTTGCATTATAATCTTCGGGAGTCTTCAACACATATGGAGCATTTGTGGAAATAGTATAATCTATACCCTCCACTGAATAGGAGATGCTATACCTCAATACTCCGTCATTGAGAATATCAATGCTATGCTCGTGGAAAGTCGCAATCAGCATTCCATCTTCAACAACAGGATTATTGGCATATACATGAGTTGCACCATCGGTATAAACACTCATAAGCAGGTTGGTGTATCCGCTTACTTCAAATGGTACGGAAAGGACCACATCCTCTCCTTTATAAAGTTTATTTCCGCAAATCATTATTCATCAGTGTTTTGTTCTTTATTATCCTTCTCCTTGGCATTGTTATCCACCTTTACCTCTCCGGAAGCATCCTGTGGATTATTCTTAATGTAGAGACCTTCATTGATATTCTTCACAGTACCATAACTCAACTGTAAGAAGTGAGCATCATACTCCTCACCGTCAATAGGGGTAAGACCAAGTTTGTTTCTTGCCTCATTTATGGAAATCACACCATTGGTGATAAGGGTCCTGTAATACTCAGCCTCGCTCTTCTTATCGGTTTGAATGAGCACCGAGAAATCAAAATCCACTCCAATATTTCCTACCTGTGATGGCTTGAAAAGTTTGCGGTTGAATTCATCTTCCATAAGTTGTGTAAATGGAAGGATGGTGTCCTGTAAGTAAGACAGAGATGTCTGTTCAAGAGTTGAATAACTCACATGTGTTAGGTCAAATAACTTAATAGGACTGATATTGAAGAACCTTGCTATTTCAACCACATTATACTGCCTTGTTTCAAGCAATTGGCTATCTTCGGGTGAAATTGAAATGGATTGGAAATCCAATCCCTGAGGTAGGATGGCCACACCACCGCCTCTTGTATGATTGATGGATTTCTCCCAACTTTCCGCAATCTGCTTCTTCTGAGCATCTGTCAAAGGACTTGTAGCCTTCAACACACCCATAAGACCCGCACCTGACTTGAAGAAATTGTCACTATGCTCCTCTGCATCATAAGAAGCCCTCAATGCCATATCTGCAAACTTAATGGTTGAAATTCCATTAAATGCTTGGTCAATGTGCTGATAGAGGTGTATCATATTCATCGCATCCACCGCCGAGTCCATTCCCACCACGAGATACTTCACAGTTCCATCAGGCTGTGGCATAGGAGTGACAAAATCAGGGTTAAGAAGTTCAAGCGATACTACATTAAGTTTGTCATCCCTCACAATATAGGCATATCCATTACCCCTTAAAATCACACTTTCAATAAGGAGTTTCATCCAATTGAAATGGTTATGCTTTGAGTCGGGACGGAGGTTTAGAATGTCATAAAGGCTGTGCTTTATCTCTTCCTTCCTGTCTCCTGAATACCTAACTATCTTAATTGGGAGCAGTGCGCATGAATTGCTAATCATATTAGTGGCCGCATATACAGCACTCAACCTCATAGATTGGGTTGTTTGGTAGGTGCTGATGCTATTGTATCCAAGGCCGAGGCTCCAAGACCTTTCCTCTTGTGCAGGCTGTACAACAGCAGGTGTTTTTCTCTTAAAAATATCAAATAATGCCATATCAATCTTTTTAGAAATAGGTATTCACGAAGCCGACAAAAAATATTTACTTTTTTTCACTTTTTCCCGATTTTTTTATAAATGCTGACTATTTATATTAAAAATAAAGAGAATTATGAGAATTTGTTTAATTGGAGCATTTGTATGCGGTTGCCTTTACTTAATTATTAGAATAATTGAGGTAATTGAAGACAGATGCAAAAAGTAGAATTAGAGTGCGAGAGCAATAAATATGTTGCATCGGCACTTGTCAGTATCTATTCATGGATTGTAAATGCTACAGCGGATTGCGTGGAGGACTACACCGTAGGTGATGTGGTCTTCTCCGCAATCACTAATATCGGTTTGTCAAGACATGACTTGGAAAATAAAAGAATCCTTGGGGGGTGGCAATTGAAATATGATGGACAATGGAATAAATACTTCACCACAGAGATATATAAAAAACTGAGGTTTGAAACAGACATGAGCAGCGGCTTACCCATTTACTTCATCAATGAAACAAAATGGAACAGAATAATGGATGCAAAAGGATGCCTATGTTATTTGGCCCCTGATGGGATGCTGCTGTTTTCCAATAAGGCACTAAAGGATGCTTTCGTGGGCTTTGCGGACTACTATGTAAAACACACCACACAATTTGCTGATAAAAGAATGGAGTGGGAGAAAAAAGCGGTTCTGAATCTTGAATATGGAGCATATGTCCCGCTTTCCCCTCCAAGGGAACTCTTTGAAAAATAAAAGGTCATAAGACCTTTCTTATGACCCTCTTTCCATTTATTTCTATCACATGTTGAGGTAGTTCAAACTTCTTATCCCGTGGATGAGTTTTACGATATTCTATGAATTCTTCAACAGAATACCTATCATTTCTTTCCACATTACAGATACCACAAGAACAAACAACATTATCAGGAGTGTGCGGTTTGGAGTTATCAATCCTATCACAGCCAAGATGTTTCCAATTATCATCACCGCAGTATATACATTTTGAAGCAAACACTTGTTCTTCAATCCATTTGCCATCTATATTATTGGAAACATCAAATCCTCTGCTAATATCAGACCTATTGTATGATGCTGCCAATATTTGGGCTCTATTGTAAGGGGTTTTTGCCCTTATGCGGCATCTATATTTATACCCATTTTCTTTCCAATACTCTTTATGCCGTACAGTAATATTATCTTTATTTTTACTATAATATTCTTTTGCATATTCTCTTTTTAAAGCACGCTTTTCTTCGGTATTATGTTCTTTATAATATTCTATAGATTGTGCTTTAATCCTATCTTTATTTTTTTGATAATATTCTTTACTCCACTCTTTTCTGTCTTTGCTCATACTTCAAATATACAAAAAAAATCTTTAAAGAAAAAGGTTTATTTTTAATATGCAACTATTTATATTATGAATAATAACAACAATAACATCATATGCGTAAAAGTCGTATAACTGTACGCTTGACACCCAATCAAGAACTTGTACTTAAAGAAATGGGAGAAGCACTTGATACATCCATAAGTATGATGGTCAGAGCAATAATAGGTGATTGGATTTCAAAGAATGAAGAATACATCTATAAAATAATTGATAAAAAAGACGAGTATAATGCCAACAATCAACAAAATACCGAAGAAGCCTAAGGTAGAGAGAAAGGAAACCGATATGCGACAATTGAGACAAAAGGCATATCAAAACACTGTGTGGAGAAAGGAAAGAGAGAATTATATGCACGAGCACCCAATCTGTGAGGAATGTTGGAAAAAGGGGAAAATTACTCCCGCCACCGATGTTCATCATATAAAATCCCCATTCCAAAATGGAGAAATAAATTGGAATCTGCTTGTGTCTTGGGATAACCTTGAAAGTTTATGCAAAGAGTGCCATGGGGAAATCCATGCAAAGCAACAAGGACACATATCACCTGAAGAGATACTAAAACAACTTGATGCTCTATTTGACGAGAATAAGCCCGATAGTGATTTTGAGTGATGACCATCAAGGAAATTATAGGCATCCATTATAACCAACTCCTTGAGCAATGCTCTTGTGATAAAGTAATATCCCAAGGGAGAACAGAGTGCGATATCCTACAAGATGTTTGTGTTACCGCCATAAAAAAATATAAGGAAAAAGATATTGAAGAGGAGGAAGGAGTTTCATATTTGAAGAAATCACTATTTACCGAGAAACATTTTCAAAGACATCGCCTAAAAGGAGAAATCGTGATATTCACAGATAATTTACAAGATATTGCGGATAAATAACCGCAATATTTTTTTTATAGATGATAGGTATTAGTTCCCTTAATCATACATTTCTGTTTGAAAGACTCACCACCTTTGATTGCTCCCTCCAACATCTTTTTGAGAGTTTCTTCTCCATATGGATTTTTTAATCCTGTATTCCAAGGATTTCTCGCATTTTTCCAACTCGTGTTTGGATTGGAATTGTTTTCGTGATATGTAACCCACCGAAGGTTTCTACTATGACAGTTTAATTTATTCCCGTCAATATGGTCCACACAAGGTTTGTTATCAGGATTAGGTACAAAATAAGTTGCAACCAATCTATGAACTAAATATGGTTTTCCGTCAAGTGATACCATTGGATATCCTTTGCTTTGAATAGATACAGATTTTACCTCTTTTGTCCATCTATTTCTAATTTCCCCGCTATTTGTGATTTTATAATCGGGATGCTCTTTAATTACCTTCCACATACTAAATATATATAGTATTTTTTATTAAAATACAAGTTCCACTCCACTTAATTTCATATTTAATATGAAGAAAAT
>Ga0265301_10001639_pt1 | contig 28599 bp, 10 predicted proteins | sample AusTroGonzalo_MG_2_FD_193488 | JGI IMG/M metagenome (GOLD analysis project Ga0265301, IMG submission 193488) | Bovine rumen microbial communities from tropical cattle in Woodstock, Queensland, Australia - Gonzalo_04 | ecosystem: Host-associated > Mammals > Digestive system > Stomach > Rumen ... | reverse complement strand
CGAGGTGCAGCCGGTACGGGTAAGACGACGCTTGCTGCCGCTATTGTCCGTGCCATGATTGCTCTCAAACAGAAAATCGTGCTGCTGGCGCCTACGGGCCGTGCTGCCAAGGTTTTCTCGCTCTATGCCGGACAGCCCGCCTATACCATTCATCGCCGCATCTACCGTCAGAAGTCGCTTGAAGGCGGCTTCACGCTCAACTATAACGTTGCCCATGACACCATTTTCATTGTCGACGAGGCCTCGATGATCAGTGATTCTGGAGATTCCTCACTCCTAAACGATCTTCTCCAGTTCGTCTATGGCGGTCAGCGCTGTCGGTTGTTGCTTATCGGCGACCACGCCCAGTTGCCGCCTGTTGGTGAGACAGAGAGTCCGGCTCTTAGCGCCTCCTGCCTGCGCGGCTACGGTTTCCACGTTTATGAGGCCACCCTCAACGAGGTGCTCCGTCAGGCTGCTGAGTCGGGCATCCTCTATAACGCCACTGCCATCCGTCATCAACAATCCTCACTCCCCAAAATCCATTTCAATGGGTTCGAGGATGTCCGTGTCGTTCGTGGCGACGAGCTCATCGAGCAGCTTGCTTCCAGCTACAGCCACGCTGGTCTCGACGATACCATCGTTGTCACTCGCTCCAACAAACGGGCGAATATCTATAATGAGGGCATTCGCCGTACGATCCTCGACCGCGAGGACGAACTTAGTCGCGGCGACCGCCTCATGGTGGTGAAAAACAACTATTTCTGGAGTAAGGAGAAAGGAGAAAGGAATCAGGAGGAGGGACTTGAGTTCATCGCCAACGGTGACATCGCTGTTGTCCAGCGTTTCCGTAATGTTCACGAACAGTACGGCTTCCGCTTCGCTGAGGTCACGCTGTCGTTCCCCGACTACGATGGCTATGAGCTCACCGCCACCGTTCTGCTTGACACCCTCAGCAGCGAGGCCCCGGCACTCACTCGCGAGCAGCAACAGCAGCTCTATGAGCGCGTTCTGGCCGACTATGCCGACATCCCACAGAAGTCTGAGCGTATGAAGAAAGTGAAAGAAGACCGCTACTACAATGCCCTGCAGGTGAAGTTCGCCTATGCCGTTACCTGTCATAAGGCGCAGGGTGGACAGTGGGAACATGTCTATATAGACCAGGGCTATATGACCGACGACATGCTGACTCCAGAGTATTTCCACTGGCTCTATACCGCTTTTACCCGTGCTACCGACCAGCTTTTCCTCGTCAATTGGCCTGCGTCGCAGACAATGTGACCATAGGAAGGAGTAGCTCTCAAAACTCATGGAGATTTTTTCAAAACTCATGGAGAATTTTTTAAAACTCATGGAGTTTTTCCAAAAACTCATGGAGATTTTCTGCTAAAATGTGCTCTGTTTGTTGAAAATAAAGTATCTTTGTACCGAAATGATGTACGTTGACGACCATCTATGGGATTTTGACCTCGCGACGGCGTTGCAGGAGATATCGGCACAGCGACGTGAGCAGGCACTGCGCTACAGACACGAACTGGGACAGCGACAGTGTGTGCTCGCGTACCTATTATTAAAGCGTGCGCTTCGAGAGGAGTTTGGCATTGCGGATAATCCTGTTTTTGTTTATGGCGAACATGGTAAGCCTGTTCTTGCAGATTATCCAGATATTCACTTCAGCCTGAGTCATTGCCGCGAGGCTGTCACCTGTGCGGTAAGCAGTCGGCCTGTGGGCATCGATGTGGAGTCGGTACGCCCGTTGAAAGAGTCGCTGGTGCGCTATACGATGAGCGAGACCGAGCAGCAGAAAATCTTCGGTGCCGAGAATCCGGCACTGATGTTCACCCGTCTGTGGACAATGAAGGAGGCAAGTCTGAAGCTGACTGGCGAGGGACTGCGCGACCATCTTTCGACGGTGTTGGAAGGGTGCGAACTGGGTTTTGAGACATTTGTTTCGACAGACGAAAGATACGTGTGCACGATTGCGAAATAAATGCCGGAAAGGCCTTTGTGCAAGGCGTGAGACGTGTCTGAAACAAAATCGCAAACCCCTGCAACTTTTTCCCCATAAGCTATCACGAACGCGAAAGACGTTCGGACAAAACCACAAGCTACTTACGCGTATATTTTATATCTTTGCATCGCAAAAATGCAAAGGTTACCTGAAACAAAATAAGTTTAAAAATCCATAATTAAAAACTCAACAACGTATGAAGACAAAGAAGCTTTTATCCGCAAGCTGTTGGCTGTTGGTTGTTGGCTGTTGGCTCTCGCTGACGGCGTGCTCGGACTACGACTTGGATGAGAAAACCCCGGAAGGCTGGGGCGAAAGCATCTATAGTTGGCTGAGCGATCACGACAACTACACGACAACGGTGCGGCTGATTGACGAACTGGGCTACCGCGAAGTGCTGGCCAAGACCGGTTCGAAGACGCTCTTCGTGGCCGATGACGCTGCCTACGAACGTTTCTACCAGAACAACCGCTGGGGCGTCCGTAGCTACAGCGACCTGTCTGTGTCGCAGAAGAAGTTGCTGCTTTACGGCAGTATGATTAACAACTCGATTCAGTTGAATAACCTGTCGAGTGTCGAGGGAACGCCTCCCCGTGAAGGTGAGTGTATGCGCCGCTATGCCGCCAGCACCATCTACGATTCGGTGCGTGTGCTGAAACCCGAGGAAATGCCCAACAACCCCTATTGGGCCCGTTACCGTGAAAGCGGCAACAGCATGGTCTGCATGCACGACCAGACGACGGTGCCTCTGGTGCAGTTCATTGAGAAGCAGCTGACCAACAAGCGCATCACCAATGAGGACTACGACTTCATCTACAACCACGAGACACATCGCGAGGCTGGCGACGCCAGTGTGAACGGCGTGCAGGTGGAGGAGCCGAACATCCGTTGCTCGAATGGTTTTATCCACCGCATGAAGGATGTTATCACGCCGTTGCCCAATATGGCCGACCTGATTGCCTCGAAGCCGCAGGTGAGCCTGTTCAACAAGCTGATGGAGCGCTTCTGCGCCCCCTATCCCGACCTAAACCTGACTGTCACCCGTCAGTATAACTATCTCTATAACACTAACGTGGACACCGTTTTCCAGAAGCGTTTCTTCTCGGAGAAGTCGCAGGGCGAAGATGCTCTCGACGAGACGCCTGACCACAAGCCCGTACCTGCCAAGTTGAAGTTCGACCCCGAGTGGAACGACTACTATGCTGGACGTAACAGCGAGGAGGGTAACATCGTCATGCAGCGCGACATGGGCGTCATCATGGTGCCCAGCGACGAGGCTATGACCGAGTATTGGGAGAAAGGTGCCGGTCGCGTGCTGAAGGACTACTACGGCACATGGGATAAAGTGCCCGACGACGTGATTGTGAAGCTCATTAATAACAACATGCTGCAGTCGTTCGTGTCGTCTGTTCCGTCGAAGTTTAAGACTATCTTGAACGATGCCAACGACCCTATGGGCGTGTCGGAGGAGTTAATTGACAGCGTATGGCTCGGCTGTAATGGTGCTGTCTACATGACCAACCGCGTGTTCTCGCCGACGGCTTATGTCAGTGTGTCGTTCCCGGCTCTGATTAACGAGAGTATGAAGGTACTTGACTGGGGCATCACCCAGAACCAGTATCATGTGTACCTGAACTCGCTGAACGCATACTACAGCCTGTTCATTCCCACGAATAATGCGCTGTTAGAGTATATCGATCCCGTGTCGTATGGCAAAAACCGTACCCAGCTCTACCGCTTCCACTACGATGCCACGAAGAAGGAGAACGAACGTGTGTGGGCCAGCGTCTGGAACTATGACCCTGAGACGGGCGAGATCGGCGACTCCCTGCGTAAGGAGACCAACCACGACGTCATTGTGAACCGTCTGCGTGACATCCTGGATACTCACATCGTTATCGGCAATGTCGAGGACGGTCGCGAGTACTACCGCACCAAGGGCGGTACGGAGTTGCGCGTCAAGAATGTCAAGGACGGCGCTAATGGTATGACTGTCGAGGGCAGCTACCAGGTGAATGAGGGTCAGCCTATCCCCGTCAGCTTTATCTACGACCAGACGAAGGGCGGTAACGGTAAGACCTATATTCTTGAGAATCAGCCAATCTTAGGTACGCGCATGACCGTGCGTGACGTGCTGGCCTCTCGTGAGGAGTTCTCGAAGTTCCTGGAACTGATGGATATCAGCGGTATCTTCGAAGAAATCCACCAGCCGGGCAATTTCGCTTGCGGTGGTACTAATGTTTCGATTTTCAACACCTATCATTATACTATCTACGTTCCCACCAACGAGAGTATCGACCAACTGCAGGCAGAAGGCAAATTGCCCGTCGTCGACTGGGATGAGGATGCTGACGAGGAGGTGAGCGATGAAGAGCTGACGGCTCGTAAGAAGGCTATTGAGAAGATTGCAGAGTTCGTGAAGTACCACATTCAGGATAATGCCCTCTATATAGGTGCCAATCCAGAGAGCGGTGACTACGAGACCGGTCAGTTGAACGCGAAGACCGAGCGTTTCTATCGTCTGAAGGCTACGCTCACTGACAACGCACTGACCATTCAGGATGAGGTTGATAAGGCGAACAATACGACGCACCACGTCATCACCACCAACCCCGAACTCTACAATCTGCAGGCACGTGAGTATATCTATCAAGGTAAGGACGCTGCTTCGGCCACGATGCTGGAGACGAGCTCTTCAGCCGTCATCCATCTGATTGACCGTCCGCTGCTGTTAGAGTAAAAAGGTGAAACAGTAAAACAGTAAAGCTATGAATATACTTATGAAGAGAATAATATCTGATAAGGCCAAAAAGGCGGTGAGGTGGTTTTTGCCCTTTTACCTTTTTACCTTTTTACCTTTCTTAGCTCAGGCGCAGAAGGCCGGCGACATTATCAGCGGTACGGTGACCGACAACATGGGTCCCGTGATGATGGCCAATGTCGTTGAGGTTGATGCTTCCAACCGTATCGTGGCTTCGGCAGTGACCGACATGAACGGTAACTTCTCCTTCAAACTGAAGAACCCGAAGGACAAGCTGCGCATCTCGTTCGTGGGCTATAAGACCGTGACGCTACCCATCAACAAGACGAAGTTCGCCGTGAAGATGTCGGACGCCACACAGATCCGTGAGGTGACTGTCACCTCAAAGAAGAAGGCACAGGGCTCAGGTCTCGCCATTCCTGTGGATGAGATTTCGACAGCCCGCCAGAGTATTGATATGAAAGAGTTTGAGGGTCTGGCCATTACCTCTGTGGACGAAGCCCTTCAGGGACGTATCGCCGGTTTGGATATCGTCGCCAACTCTGGTAACCTCGGTGCCGGTACTTCGATGCGCCTGCGTGGTGTGTCGAGTATCAATGGTTCGAGTGAGCCGCTGATTGTCGTCGATGGTAACGTGCTGAAGGTCGACCAGAATTTCGACTTCAACAATGCCAACGACGAGAAGTTTGCCGAACTGCTGAATGTCAACCCCGAGGACATCGCCAGCATCGATGTGCTGAAGGACGCTACTGCTACCGCTATCTGGGGTTCGCAGGGTGCCAACGGTGTTATCGAGATTAAGACCAAGCGTGGTGCCCGAGGTAAGACACGCGTGTCGTATCGATACACTATTACGGGTAACTACCAGCCGAACGGTTACAAGCTGCTCAACGGTGATGAGTACACGATGCTGCTCAAGGAGGAGTACTTTAACCCCTCGATGAGTGACGCACGCAGTGACATTCCTGAGATTAACTACGATCCCAGTTTCCCTGAGTATGAGATGTACAACAATAATACCGATTGGCTAAAAGCTGTCAAGAAAGTGGGTTGGCAACATGGCCATACCGTAGCTCTCAGTGGTGGTGGTGAGAAAGCCAACTTCCACATCAGTGCTGGTTACAACCATCAGACGAACTCTGTCATTGCGCAGGGATTCGACCGTTTTACATCGCGTGTGAACCTGGACTACTTCGTTTCTGACCGTATCAAGATTGAGACCAACATCAACTTGACTTATACGAAGAACAAACAGAATTCCGGTGACCTGATTTCTATCGCGTACACGCGCATGCCGAACCTATCTATATATGAGCAGGACCGTAACGGCAACGACCTCAATGAATACTACACCATGCTGCCTACGGTGAGTGAGCAGTTGCGTGATCAGCTGAACAGTCAGAACCCCATCGCTCTGGCTTATGAGGCTAAGAATGAGAGCCGCAGTTACAACATAACTCCTGAGTTCAAACTGCGCTACAACCTCTTAGGACTGGAGGAAGGCAAGACACGTCTGTCGTATGAAGGCAATGTGGTGTTCAACATCTTTAACCAGTATGGCGACCAGTTCATGCCGCTGTCACTGAGTACCTCAGGCTATAACAATTCCTCGAGCAACCGTACAACGTCGAGCTCGAGCAAGAGTCTCGGTATCACGACAACACACACACTGACTTTCACGCCGGCGTTCAAGAACAAGGACCATATGCTGACGATGATGCTCCGTGGACAGCTGAACAGCAGTCAGTCATCATCGCAGAACACCTCGTCATGGGGCCTTCCCTCTGGTACTATCCAGAGTCCTGCTGCCGAGGCTATTATCACTGGTATGTCGACTGGCAGTGGTCAGGGACGAAGCCTCTATTTCACCTATTCGGCCCACTACGCCTACAAAGGCCGTTACATGGCTGACTTCACCGTTCGCCGCGACGGTAACACGAAGTTTGGTGACGACAAGCGCTGGGGTACCTTCCCCTCATTCTCTGTGCGTTGGAACATCAGCAAGGAACCGTGGTTCAAGAAAGCCTTGCCCTTCGTGTCGATGCTCTCCATCCGTCCGGGCTGGGGTATCGTAGGTAACCCTCCGGGAGCTGACTACCTCTATTTCAGTAAGTACTCTTATGGCTCTGGTTACATGGGTGAGGGTAGTGTCTATCCTGCCAATATCCGTATGAGCAACCTCAAGTGGGAGCAGAAGGAGACTATAAACCTCGGTACCGACTTCGGTTTCTTCAACGACCGCTTCACCGGTAATGTTGAGGTTTACCGTCAGTACACCAGTGACCTTCTGATGGGTAACCGCGGCATTCCCTCATCGTCTGGCTATCCCACGTTGGCTTACCAGAATGTTGGTGACATGAAGAATATCGGTTGGGAGTTTAACCTCAATGGTAACAATATCGTGAAAATTGGCAAGGTGGCTTTTGACTTCAACGTTACCTTTGCTAACAATAAAAACCAGATTACTAAGATGGACGAGACATGTTTGGCTACGCTGAACAATGAGTTCGACCGTAACAACGGTTCGTATCTGACACGTATTGAGCTGAATCGTGCCTTCGGTAGTATCTATGGTTTCCGCTACAATGGCGTCTACCAGTACTCAGAGTATTCTCCTGAGGAGGTTGCTGGTGTCAGCGGTCCCAATGCACCTGTGGCACGCGATGAAAACGGTGTCGTCATTCTCGACGAGAACGGACAGACAAAGCCAATGATGTTCTGCGTCGGCTCTGTCGACTATGAGTTCCGTGGTGGTGACGCCAACTATGAGGATATCAACCATGATGGTCAAATCAACGAGCTTGATATTGTCTATCTCGGTTCTTCACTGCCGAAGATTACTGGCGGTTTCGGTTTCAAGCTCCGCTGGGGACGTTTGGCTTGGAACAACCAGTTCAACTTCCGTTATGGTAACAAAATTATCAACGGCAACCGCATGAGGCTGGAGAATATGTATGAGAACAACAATCAGAGTCGTGCCGTCAACTGGCGTTGGCGTGTTGAGGGCGATATCACCGATATTCCCCGTGCACTCCGTCAGTCAGGTTACAACTGGCTTGGTTCCGACCGCTTTGTTGAGGACGGTTCATTCATCCGTCTGAATTACTCTCAGATCAGCTACTCAATTGATCCGAAGATTATCAAGCGTCTGGGTCTTTCGCAGCTCAGTCTGTATGTCTCGGCCAACAACCTGTTCTGTCTGACAAAATACTCTGGTGCCGATCCTGAGGTGGGCTACGGAGGCTATGGTGTCGTTACCGACAATGCCAAGACTCCTCGTTCGAAGTCGTTCACCGGAGGTTTGTCAATACAATTCTAGTTGATAGTTCATAGATAATAGAAAATAGATATGATTACTAAAAGCATCAAACAATATATCCTGGCTGGTTCGGTATGTTGCTGTATGACAGCGACTCTCACCAGCTGCAACGATTTCCTCGACATCTTGCCGATGAATGACGTGGTGCTCGAGAACTTCTGGACAGAGAAGGCTGACGTCAATAGTGTTGTTAACAGCTGTTACGAGGCTTTGCAGGAATCGTCCGTTCAGGAGCGTATGGGCGTTTGGGGCGAGTTGCGTTCTGACAATATAGTTGTAGGTTCCAACGTTCCCAATAATATTAATGAGATTCTCAAGGAGAACATCTTGGAAACGAATGATATTTGTGACTGGTCGAAGTTCTATACTGTCATCAATCGCTGTAACGTCGTTTGCCACTATGCTCCGAAGGTGGCTGCTATCGATCCTAATTATACGGAAGATGAATTGCGCGCCAACATCGCAGAGGTGTCAACGCTGCGTGCTCTCTGTTACTTCTATCTGATTCGTACGTTCCGTGACGTGCCTTACACCACTGAACCAAGTATCGATGATTCGCAGAATTACATTCTGAAGGCCACACCGTTTGAGGCTGTACTCGACTCGCTGATTCGAGATCTCGAAAACGTGAAGGATGACGCAGTGCGCCGCTACTACAGAGACGATAGTCCTAGCGCCTACCAGAACTCCAGCCGTGTCACACGTTGGTTTACCTACACGTTGTTGGCCGATCTCTATTTGTGGAAAGGTGACTATGATAACGCCATCAGATGCTGTGACCGCGTTCTTGACTACAAGCGTGAACAGTATAGGGAAATGCTCGATCGCGAAGGCAAACTTGATAACATAGAACTCTACGACGGTATCCCCCTTATTATGGAGCGTACCAATGGTAGCACTAACTGTGGTAATTTCTATAATGAGACGTTTGGTAAAGGTAACTCCTTCGAGAGCATCTTTGAGATTTACTACCGCGAGAACCAAGGTAAGGAAAACTCGTGGGTTAACTCATACTACGGCAACCAGAACAATGTGCTTGGACGCCTGGGAGCTGCTACATTCCTCTTCGAGAATGTGCCACAAGGCACCAACGAACTGTTCAAGGCAAAGGACTGCCGCGCCTACGAGGCAATGCAGACCAGTAACTCGAGCACCGCAATCGTGAAGTATACGCGTAACAGCGAACTGAGCTTTACTACGCAGAATATCCGTACCATGAACGATTTGCGCCTGCAGGCACAGCGCCGTTCTGCCTCCGATGCCAACTGGATTATCTATCGTCTCAGTGACGTCATCCTCATCAAGGCTGAAGCCGAGATTGAACGTAACGGTGGTGACTTGATGAATGCCTTCTTGCTGATTAACCGTCTGAACAAACGTGCTCTCGGTATCACACAGGCTGCATTGAGCAGTGACACATTGAAGGCCGAGAACTTCACTCAAACAAAGGAGAAGATGGAAGACCTGCTCATTGACGAGCGTCAGCGTGAGTTCCTCTTCGAGGGTAAACGCTGGTACGACCTCGTACGCTGGGCCCGCCGCGACGGTAATACCCGCCGTCTCACAGGCTATGCGTCGAAGAAGTACCTGGAAGGTGCTAATGTGATTAAGATTAAATTGTCAGACCCCAACTACATCTACTTCCCCTATGCTAGGAAAGAGTTGAAGGTAAACCCGTTGCTGAAGCAGAACCCGGCCTTCAACAAGGGTGAGGATAACGAGCTGACGAAGTAATGGAAAAAGACACTTGAAAATAGAAAGTTATGATTACCAAGAATATCAAACATTTATTGCTGGCTGGCTTGTTCTGCTGCGGTGCCGCCGCAGTCGCTACGAGCTGTGTCGATAACGACGATGATGTTCCTCAGAACTATTACCAGGCCAGTAAGATGACGGCAGCACAATTCCTGGAAGCTAATAGCGATAGGGTGGGCGACTTTATCACCATATTGAAGCGTACGCCTTATTTCTCAATGTTAGCTACCTATGGCAACTATACCGTCTTTGCCCTCAACAACGAGGCCATCCAATATTATCTCAAAGAAAATGGTTACGGCAGTTTGGAAGAGGTGCCAACCGAGATGTGCGACACCCTCGCGCGTATGCATATAATAAGGTTAGGAACTACCTTCACAACCGACTTTGTAGGTGATGGTGACTTCCCCAACCTGAATATGGATGATCGTCCAGTAACTCTGTCGGTCGACTCTGATGCCACCAACAACAATGCGCTGGTCTACTATATTAACAAGACCTCGAAGATGGTGGAGTACGATGATTCCGTCACCAACGGTGTGGTACATCTCTTGAATCGTCCCATTGTGCGAAGCAGTAATATGCTGCCTGACCTGATGGAAACTGACTCGATGTTAACCATCTTCACGCAGGCACTGCGTGCTACCGGTATGGCTGACTCGCTGATGCGTCATCTTGATGATACCTACAAGTGGGGTTCCGACAAGAAGAGCCTTGACTCGCTCTACAATGGTGTCCTCGTACGTTGCGTTTCTGGTGGACGTGACTGGACTGATTCTTACTGGCCAGAGAAGCGCTATTTTAAGTACACAGCCTTTGTGGAGCCCGACTCTGTCTATCATCGTTACGGCATTTACACTCTTGATGACCTCAAGAAGTATGCAGCATCAATTTATGATGCCGTTTACCCTGAAGATAAGGGTGTTGACAATATCAAGGACCGTCGTAACTCACTGAACCGCTTCGTTAGCTACCACCTCATCAACCGTCAGTGCCTGTATAATATGATTTGCGGTGCCAAGGGTTTGCGTGAGGGATGCTGGCTGACAAACCTGGCTGATGCCGAGGACTATTTTGAGACGATGATGCCTCACAGTATCATGCGCTTCTGTGACCCCTCCGCCGGTCTGTTTATCAACCGTAAGGGACTGAAAGATAACTACACGGTCCGTGGCGCCAAGGTGCTGTCGGCTTCAGAATCTGGCTCTTCGAACCAGAATGCGACAAATGGTGTCTACTACTACATCGATGACATCATCTCTTATAACACGCAGGTTCGCGAGGAGGTGCTCAACTGCCGTATGCGTATAGACGCTACGACGCTGAGTCCCGACTTCATGAACAGTAATGCTCGTCGCTATTCCTCTACTGACGATAAACTGACTGGCTTCCGCAATAACTACATTGCCGACTGGACTGTACGTGGTACAGATGCCTACGTTGGTGTTCACACTGATGTGGACTACTGGAACTCTTGGCAGGCCAACGCCGTATGTATCAGTGGTATCTTCGATGTAACCTTCAAACTGCCTCCCGTACCAGCTGGTACCTATGAGATACGTCTTGGCTACACCGTCGGTCAGGAACGTGGTGTTGTGCAGTTCTACTTGAACAACGAGCCTTGCGGCATCCCCGTTGATCTTCGTGTCTATGGCACGGATCCACGTATCGGCTGGACAGAGGATACAGATGACGAGGAAGAGAATATTGCCAACGACAAGGCTATGCGTAATCATGGTTACATGAAGGGCATGGACAGTTATAAGGCTGGCTCAGGCGCTACCACGCCGCTGCGTGCCAACAACTGGAACCTGCGCCGTATTCTGGATACACGATACCTCGAAGAGAACAAAGACTACTACCTGCGTTGTCGTCAGGTGCTTGAGGACCGTCTTTGCTATTGGTCGTTCGACTATATTGAGTTGTGTCCGAAGAGTGTATATGGTAGTCCCAATGGCGAGGATACGCACTAAATCTAATGAAAATTGAAAATAGAGAATTGAAGATTATGATTACCAAGATAAACAAAAGACATCTGATAGGTCTGTCATTTATCATTTGTCATTTATCATTTGGCGTGGCGCTCACAGGCTGCGCTGAGTGGAACGACCACTACGAGGGCGACGGAGATACTGCTGGCAGCAATCAGACGCTCTGGCAGCAGATGCAGGCCAATCCGCAGTTGAGCGATTTCTGCGAGGTCCTCAAGGAAACTAAGGTGTTTCGCATGCATAAGAAGACACCTGTCAGCTATGCGGAATTGCTGAACGGTGGCCAGTCTTTCACCGTTGTAGCTCCTGTCAACGGCACCTTTGATAAGTCGCAGCTCTTGCAGCAGGTGCAGACCAATCAAGGTGACTCCGTTGTTGAGAAGTCATTCGTCCAGAACCACCTTGCCCGTTCACTCAGTTCTATGCAGAATGAACCGTACACGGTGCGTCTCCTCAATAACAAACGTGCTGACTTTGCTAATGGAAAGATTCTGGATGTTACCTTGAATAACCAGAATGTCCATGCTAAGAACGGCGTTCTTCACATCGCTTCTGGACCATTGCCTTATCGTCGCAGTATCTATGAGAATTTCTGTGATGAGGAAGAGTTTAAGGCTATCGGCGAATTGCTACGTTCTTTCGAGGAAGACTACTTCGATGCCGATGCTTCTGTCTATAACGGCATTGTCGAGGGTGAACGTATCTATGTCGATTCCGTAGTCATTGAGCGCAATCGCATTCTTGAAAAGATGGGTTATCTCAACCGTGAGGACTCTACCTATTGGGTGGTGGCTCCTACGGCTGCGGGCTGGCAGAAAGCCTATGACAAGGCTGTCAATTACTTCATTTATGATGCTAAAGTACAGCGTGCCGACTCATTGCAACGTCTTTATACCACGCGCGCTCTGCTTGATGACGCCATTTTCAATATGACGCTTCAGAAAGCACCTGAGGACTCGCTTATCTCCGTACAGTATGACCGTCACCATCCCGAGTGGCATCGCTCTTATAAACCCTTCGAACCCGGAGGCATTCTCTATGGTGCAGAGAAAATTAGTTGCAGTAATGGTGTTATTTACCAGCAGCAGGAGTGGCCCTTCACACCTGAGGAAACCTATTTCAAGGAACTCTGGAGCGAAGGTGAGTCTACTGGGCTGATAGTCGATGAGAAAGACTGTAGCTATAATGGACGTCGTGCTGAGGCCGACAGTATCTCTGAAGGTGCCTACCTGCGTGTTATGCCTCTCACGTCAACATCAAACTGGCAGTTGACCTATCGTGTCAACAATACGCTTAGTGGTAACTATGATGTCTGTGCCATTGTCCTGCCGAAGACTATTGTAGACCCGGAAAATGCGAATATGAAGCCCACGAAGTTCAAGGCTGCCATTAACTATGTCGATGAGAATGGAAACCAGCAGACCTATGATTGTGGAAATACCGTGTTCCAAAATGATCCCGAGCGCGTGGATACCATTGTCTTGGCAGAGAACTTCCATTTCCCTACGTGTAACTACGGCCAGACCGACATTAAGGCCAGTGTGAAGATTCAGTGTAATATTATGGGTCGTGAGACGTCACGCTTCAGCCGTGAGATGTATTTGGACTGCATCTATCTCCGTCCCCGTACCTCTAAAACCGAAGAACAATGAAAACATATATTGTATCAGCCATGATGTTGCTGTTTGCAGGTTCGCTGGCAGCACAGGAAAAGACCGTCAAAGGTCAGGTCGTTGATGCGGCTACGGGTCAGCCCCTGGCCGGTGTGATTGTGGCTGCCTATGGCGAGACGCGCTATACGGCCATGACTGACGAGGACGGCCGTTATGAGTTGAAAACACCAGACTATGTCACATCGGTGTCCATGCGCGTGGACGGCTATGGACTCATTCAGCAGGCAATCGCCAATGGTGAGGCCAATGGAAAACTTTATAGCGATGCCTTTTCTGCTGTCTATAAGTCAGCGACTACCGCTACTCTGAGTGCCGACGCTACGAATTTCGCTAATACCTCTGTCGCAAGTATTGACCCGTTGGTACAGCAGCAGCTGGGCGCAGACATGCGTTCGGTGGCTCATGGCGGTATCCCCGGCATGGGAAACATGATGCTTATCAACGGTATCAATTCGCTGAAGTCGAATGCCCAACCATTGGTACTTGTTGATGGCGTACAGTTGGATATGCAGTATGGTCGAGACATGCTTCACGACGGTTACTTCAATAATATGTTTGCGAACCTCAATGTCAATGATATCGAGCGTGTTGAGGTCATCAAAAACGGAATGGCCCTCTATGGCGCCAAGGGAGCCAACGGCGTTGTTCTTATCCATACCAAGCGTAACAAGTCGATGGCCACGAAGATTGACGTAACAATCAACGGCCGTTTTGAGTTGGTACCCCGTCTGCCAGAGATGATGGGCTCCGAGGATTACCGCCTCTACGCCACTGAGTTGTTGTCAGACAAGACCAGCACGCTGGGACGTATGAAATTCCTGAATACCGATCCCACCTATTTTTATTATAACCAGTATCATAACAATACAGATTGGGTGGATCAGGTCTATGAGAACGCATTTTCGCAGAACTATGGCATCAACGTGCAGGGTGGCGACAACATCGCTTCCTATAACTTGTCTGTTGGCTACTCTCTGGGTAACTCTACACTGAAGGAGAACAGTTTCTCTCGCTTCAACATGCGCCTGAATTCCGATATCTCCATCACCAAGTCTCTTGACGTGCGTTTCGACGCATCTTATAGTGATGTCGATCGCGAGTTGCGTGACGACGGTGCTCCTCAGGAGGTCCTCTCTGGCGTCATCACCTCGCCGGGCTTTATCGGTCTGACGAAGGCTCCGTTCCTTTCGCCCTATGCTTACGACAAGGGTGGTAACATCAGTCACTACTTGGCTGATGCTGATGACTACCTTGAAGGTATGTTCCAGGGGCGTGGACGCCTGGCTAACCCGCTGGGCATCCTCCAGTTGGGTGTTGGTAAGAACCGTAACTCGATGGGTAATCGCCTCATTGTATTCTCGGTGACACCTAACTATCGCATTAACAGACATCTTCATCTCAGCGAGCACTTCGCTATGTCGCTTGTCAATACGAACGAGAACTATTATCTCCCCATTCAGGGCGTGCCAACCTTCGTGGTTGACGGACTGGACGAGGATACGAAACTGCAGAACATCGCGCAGAGTATGGCTTCTCGCCAGACGGTTGTCTTGAGTGATACTCGTCTGACTTGGGAACAGCGTTATGGTGCCCATTATGTCGGTGTCAAGGGTGGTTTCCGCTATCAGAACAGCGACTACGCGCTGACTTCACAGCGTGGTTATAATACAGGTAACGATAAGACACCGAACATGAGCGCAAACCTTTCGTTCCCTGATACTGGTGGTGATGAGGATAAGACACGTGAGTTGCAGTGGTACGCCCTTGGTGATTATAACTATGCCAACCGTTACTATCTGAATGCAGGCTTCTCTGCCCATGCTTCTTCACGCTTTGGTGATGCTGGTAATGGTCTGAAAGTTGCTGGTGTCATGTGGGGTCTCTTCCCCAGTCTTGAGGCTGCATGGGTTATGAGTAATGAGCGCTGGCTCGCCGGTACGAAAGGTATCGATTACCTGCGTCTCAGTCTTGGCTTTGACGAGAGTGGTAACGATGATATCGACCCGACGGCTGCACGTTCTTACTTCGTTTCACATCGCATGCTGAATAGCACAGTAACAGGTTTGTCTATTGGCAACATCGGTAATACCGAACTACAATGGGAGACAACCCGTCGCCTGACGGCTGGCTTGGAAGGAAACTTCCTCAATAATCGCCTGAATGTTCGTCTGAACCTTTTCAAGAGCTGGACTAATAATCTCTTGACCCTCAGTCAGCTGGCGTGGACCAGTGGTCTGCAGCAGAACTGGGGCAATGGCGGTAAGCTTGAAAATGCCGGTTTTGATGTCAAGGCTGGTGTAAAAGTTCTCAACTTACGTAATTTCCGTTGGGAGTTAGGCGCATCGGCTGGTCATTATAATAATAAGGTGACCGCTCTGCCTGATAACGACCGCGCCTTCGAGACTGATGTCTATGGTGCCAGTGTTCTTACAGAGGTCGGACGACCCGTCGGTGTCTTCTATGGTTGGCGTACCAAGGGAGTCTATGCAACCTCCGACGATGCCAAGAAGGATGGTAACTACATTGTGCAAAACAACGGCGACAAGGCATACTTCGCTGCTGGCGACATGTGCTTTGAGGACCTTGATGGCAATCACGAGATTAACGAGGCTGACCGTAGCGTCATTGGCGATCCCAATCCCGACATCTATGGTAATATCTATACCAAGTTGAATTGGAAGAACCTGACGCTCTCTGCTGTTTTCGACTATTCACTTGGCAATGATATATACAATTATCAGCGTTCACTCATTGAGGGCGGTAAGTACTTCCTCAATCAGACGACGGCCGTGAACCGTCGTTGGAACACTGAGGGACAGGTGACTGACATCCCGCGTGCCAATTACAATGACCCGATGGGCAACAGCCGCTTCAGCGACCGTTGGATTGAGGACGGTAGCTATCTGCGCCTCAGTTCTGTCACACTGAGCTACTATATGCCTCTGCAGAGCACCTATATTCAGGGCTTCACCGTTTGGGCTAACGCATCGAACCTCTTCACGGTGACTCGCTACCTCGGCAGCAATCCTGACTGCGCTATGGCTGGTGGCGTACTTTCTCAGGGCATTGACCGTGGCCTGCTCTCTGCCGGACGCTCCTTCTCTGTTGGCGTGAATATCAACCTGTAATTTTAATGAGAACTGAAACTTGAGAATTGAAAATTATGATTACAAAGATAAGCAAAAGACTTCTGATAGGTTTATTATTTATCATTTGTCAATTATCATTCAGCGTTGCGCTGGTTAGCTGTTCTGATATGATGGAGACCAGCTCTGACTTGGTGGAGTTCGAGAAGGACAACACTCTGAATCACGCCACGGACTCCGTCTATAGTGTAATGGGCATAGTGAACAAACTGCAGCTCATTGCCGACCGTACAGTCATCCTTGGTGAGACGCGTGCCGATCTCGTTACGGCAACCGAGGCCGCTTCTGCCGACCTGAAACGCTTGTCGGCATTTGAATTGTCGCAGGACAATAAGTATAACGAGGTAAGCGACTATTATGCCGTCATCAACAATTGCAACTATTACTTGGCACATGTCGATACTGCTATGCAGCGTCGAGGTATTAACCTTTTCCTTAGGGAGTATGCCGTCGTTAAGACCTATCGCGCATGGACTTACCTGCAGTTAGCCATCAACTATGGCAACGTGCCCCTCGTGACGAAGCCTCTCATGACTGAGGTGGAGGCTCGTGAGGCCATGAACGGCCCGCGTGCCGGACTGGCCGAGATATGCGACTATTTTATCAAGGATTTGACACCCTTCGTGGGTGAGGAACTGCCTACGTACACCACTCATAACGGCATGAACCCCCAGCAGTTTTTCTTCCCCATGCGTGTCGTCCTTGGCGACCTATGCCTGTGGTCTGGACGCTATGAAGAGGCCGCCCGTTGGTATCATGAATATCTGACCGACGAGAAGAAACCCGTCAAGATGCGTACATCGCGCAGTACATGGCCCAATGCTACGGAACTGGTGAATCCCAACCGTAACTATTCTGCCACCAGTAATGACGAGTTACTCAGTTTTATCCCGATGGAGAACCGTGTCTTCGACGGCGTCGTCAGTGACCTTCCCAACATCTACAACTCTACTAACGAAAATTACCGTTATTTCCAGTTGCAGCCGTCGCAGGCTATGCGTAACTTGTCGGCAGCGCAGACCTATTGCTTTGAGGTAAAGAGCGACATAAGAACTGATACCCTCTTTGCACCGAAGACAGGCCTAATGGATAACCTCTATGCTGGCGACCTGCGTCTGTGTTCTAACTACTCGCTGTCTTCAGATGGTAAGGACGAGTATTCCGAGTATAATGATGAGCGCCAGACCATCAAGAAGATATGGACAAACCGTGTACCCGTCTATCGTCGCTCGATGGTTTATCTTCGCTATGCTGAGGCCCTTAACCGTGCTGGTCTGCCGCAGTCGGCGATGGTTATCTTGAAGTATGGTGTATGTAATGACAACTTTGAACAGTATGTCGACAGCACAGAGCTTGCTAAGGCCGGTGGTCTTATTGATTTCGACGAGAATGTATTCCCCTTCCGTGACGCTTTGGGTATTCACTCCTTCGGATCCGGCGACAGTCAGGCTAACCCCTACTTCGCACTGCCGATGCCTGCCGACTCGCTGGCTACCTATGCAGACACTGTCAACTATCAGGTGCCGCTGGTCGAGGATATGATTATCAATGAGATGGCGCTTGAGGGTGCTTTCGAGGGGAATCGTTTTTACGACTTGCTTCGTGTGGCCTTGCGCCGTAACGACCCTGCTTATCTGGCCGACCCCATTAGTCGACGCCAGGGAGAGGTAGATGATCGCTTGCGTTCTTTGCTCATGAACCCGCAGAATTGGTATCTTCCGCTTCCATGAGCCTAAAAGATAAGGAAACGAAACATCTGTGATAATAGATTAGAGGAAAAATGACTAATTTTGCAGCAGAAATAGATAAAAAACAGATATTAATAGTTATTAGTTAGTAGTTAGTAGTCAATTTTTGTTGTATATTAGTTTTGGTAAAACTAATGCTCACGGCGGCTTGTATGAGAATATCGGCCGCCGTGTTTTATTTAAAAATGTGAAAAAGTCGGGAAAAATGATGGCTGTCTCGTAAATAAGTGTTACCTTTGCACATACTAACGAGGTTTTACCAAATCATGAGACGACTATTACTACTTACTATTAATATTTTACTGGCTATCTATGTGTGTGCACAGACAGGTACTTTCTTGTCTTCCGACCGTTTTTCGAGTAGCCTTATTTCGACCATCTGCCAAGACCGCCAAGGCTTTGTCTGGGTGGGTACTGACTACGGTCTGAACCGTTTTGACGGCTACCGTTTTGTCTCTTTTCTACACGATGATGATAATCCGGGGTCGTTGGGTTTCAACGTGGTCGTCAGACTTTTCTGCGATCGCGATGGTCGTCTTTGGGTTGGCACCAACCATGGTCTCGACCGCTACGATGCCGTCACCCAAAGTTTCGTTCACTACAGTTTTCCCAATGGTTGGAAACCGCGTGTTAGTACGATAGTCCAGCGTCAGGATGGCACGATTGTCGTCGGTACGTCTGGCTATGGTGCTTTCACACTTACTGACGATGGCAAGTTACGTCAGTTCAAGTTCCCGGGCACAGACGACTATTTCAATCTTTTTGCAGAGGATAGTCGCGGCCGTCTATGGAAAGCAGGCTTCGACGACAGAATTTTTATGCTCTCAGGATCGAAGGTGGAGACCTTCCGTTCCGTTGTTGGCAACCCGCAGGAGTTCATCCAGTTCGGTGACGAACTGATTGTCCTCTGTCAGCATGGTCTCATGTCGTATCATAATGGCAAGATGAGTGTCTCCGATGTCGACCTCGGTGCACTGGCCAGGAAGGACGTAGTCTTTACCAAGGCAGCAGTCAGTCAGACTGGTGTGTTATATATAGGTACGCGTGGACAGGGCGTTTGCCGTGTTGTCGGTACCCATCAGCGTCGCTTGGAACCCGTTTCTATCAACGCCTTTGGCATTGACCCCTATACGACAAAGATTAGCGCAGCCATCTTCGACCGTACAGGAAACCTGTGGCTGGGTTGCGACCGCAAGGGCTTGCTGATGGTGCCCCAACGTCCGCCGCAGTTCAGCAGTTGGACTTTTGAGAGTCAGGGCCTGCGTCTCAGCTCGCCCGTGTCATCTGTCTGTGAGGGTGATGGTGGCATCACGTGGTGTACTGTTCAGGGTGTTGGCGTCTATGGTTTTGATAAGACGGGTAGGGTGGTGGCCCGTCCCGCCTCGCCCGAAGCCGTGGAGTTTATTTATCGTGACCGTCAACATCGTTACTGGATAGGTACTGATGATGCCCTTTTCGCCTACAACCCCTCAACGGGACATTCTGAACAGAAGTTCACTTTCGACTGCGACCGCTTCAACGATATGACTAGCGATGCAGCTGGTAATCTTTATATCTCCGTCTACTCTCGTGGACTTTGTATCTACAATCCGTCTACTGGCAGTCTGCGCAATTTGAATTTCTCGCAGCAGGACAAGGGACGTGGCCGTTTGTGTAACAACTGGATTATGGCTCTGTCGAACGACCGTCAGGGATTCATCTGGATGGGTACCGCCTCGGGCGTGTCGTGTTATGACCCGCGTACCGATAACTTCCGTTCTCAAGGTTGGAACACATTGCTTGACGGCATCGTCTGTTACGAGGTCTGCGAACTCCATAGTGGAAAGTTGCCGGATGGACGCAGTCTTGAGGGGGCTATCGTTATTGGTACTGAGCGTGGTCTTTATCTCTACGACCGTAAGACGCGCAAGGCTGAGCCGTTCCCTGGTGGCGATCAGCTGCGCAACAAGGTAATCAGCTACATTGTTCAGGCTAACGATGGCGACATCTGGTGCTCCACTTCCGCCGGCATTTGGCAGTACTCAATAAAGAACCATACGTTTGTTGGTCATATTAATGGCAACGGACTCATGCAGAAGGAGTATCTCTATGGCGTGGGTATGCATACTGATGAGGACATGATTTACTTCGGACAGAACGATGGTCTAACCGTCTTCTCGCCCAGCCGCGTGAAGAAGCAGAGCTCTGGCCTCGATTCGCTGAAGCTCGTAGCCTTCCTTGCTGGCGGTACGCCCGTCAGTGCCAGCACTGTTCTGAATGGTGTGCAGGTGACCGACCGCGCCCTCTTCCAGAGCGACCGTTTCAAGGTGAGTTATCTTGATCATACCGTAACGTTGGCATTCTCGCAGCTGAACTACGAGAACGCTATGAACGCCGTATTTGAGTATCGTGTCAATGGTGGCGAGTGGATTGCCAACCCCGAGGGACAGCACGCTATCACGCTGTCACAGTTGCAGCCCGGCAAATATCGTATCGACGTGCGTGCCTGCCAAGGCAACGATTACTCGCCTGTAACATCGGTTATGGTCGTTGTTACACCGCCTTGGTACCGCTCTACCTTCGCGTACATATTATATATTTTGGGCATTATAGGCCTGATAGGCTTTATGGGCTATTCGTATAGGCGTCGCACCTACCAGCGTCTTGATGAGGAGAAGATGAAGTTCCTTATCAACGCCACCCACGACATACGCTCACCGTTGACGCTTATCATGAGCCCGTTGGAGAAGCTGAAGGCACTCAGCGCAGAGCCCGTAGCCGACGGCCAGCAGCTAAAAGCCCCAATCGATACCATTGAGCGTAATGCGAAGCGCATACTCGATCTTGTCAACCAGATACTCGATGTCCGTAAGATAGACAAGCAGCAGATGCATCTGCATTGTCAGGAAACAGAACTGGTGTCCTTTGTCCGCGGCATCTGTAAGATGTTCGAGTATGGCGCACAGGAGCGTCATCTCAACTTCCGCCTCGATTGTGGCAGCCTGCAGCATCTTAATGCTTGGGTAGACCGCAGCCAGTTCGATAAGGTTGTGTCGAACCTCTTGTCGAATGCTTTCAAGTACACTAACGAGAATGGCGAAGTTGTCATCAGTCTGGCATCTGAGGCCGACAAGGCCGTGCTTCGTGTTATCGACAACGGTGTCGGACTCGACGAGGACAGCCTGAAGCATATCTTCGACCGTTTCTATCAGGGCGAGAATGCCCAACGTCTCAACATCAAGGGTACGGGCATTGGGTTGAACCTCTGTAAGATGATTGTCGACATGCATCACGGAACCATCGAGGCACATAACCGTACTGACGGCCAGCGAGGTTCCGTCTTCACCGTCACACTGCCATTGGGTAACGCCCATCTCGCCCCCGAGGAGATGGAACAGACTGTAGAGATGCCGGTAGCACAGCCTGTAGCCGACGGAAAACCTGTCGTTACCAGTTCTTCCAAGTTCCGTGTGCTTATTGTTGATGACGATGCCGAGATAGGTAACTATATCTCTAACGAGTTGGGCCGTTACTACAAGTTCCACTTGTGCCCCAATGGCCGTGAGGGTCTGAAAGAACTCCTGTCGGCAACTCCCGAGAATCGCTACGATCTTGTTATCAGCGATGTCATGATGCCAGAGATGGATGGCTTTACCATGCTGCGCATGATTAAGACTAATATCAATATCAGCGATGTGCCCGTCATTATGCTTACCTCAATGGCCGATGTCGGCAATCGTCTCGAAGGTCTCGAGCGTGGCGCCGATGCCTTCTTGGCTAAACCTTTCAATATGGAGGAATTGCGCATGAATATTGAGAACCTGCTGCAGACGCGTCAGCGCCTGAAGGGCAAGTACAGCGGCGCACAGATGCAGGCTGACAAGGTGGAGACACCTGAGGTCAAGGGCAACGACGAGTTGCTGATGGAACGTATTATGAAAGCCATTAACAAGAATCTGTCCGATAGCGACTTCAATGTCGACATGCTGACCCAGGAGGTGGGTATCAGCCGTGCCCAGCTGCACCGCAAGATGAAGGAGATGACAGGCATCTCTACCAGCGAGTTCCTGCGTAACATTCGTTTGGAGCAGGCTGCCCGCTTGCTGCGTGAGCAGAAAATCAATGTAACACAGGTTGCATATACTGTCGGATTCTCCAATTTGGCCCACTTCTCAACCATCTTCCGCAAACATTTTGGCGTAGCTCCTTCTGAGTACGCGGAACGCGAGGGCGGACAATAGTTCCTGTGTGAACGAAATCGCATGAGTATGAGATTCGGTGTAACATATTGAAAAGCCCGAGAGACAAACACAAAAGCCCTTCCAAGCGGAGGGCTTTAATTTTGCACCCCGGATATGAGCAACTAAAAGCGCTTTTTCCTAAACCATTATTTATATTATTAACTTAAAAGCAATTAAAACAGATGAGAAAAACTTACACGATGTTGCTTGCACTGGTACTTTCTGTATTGGGTGCAGCAAGTGTGAATGCCGCTAATCAACTCATTGACCTTGACGTGAGGATGTTCAAGGCATGGGATGGTTTTGAGGCTGGCGCGAAGCCTGTTGCGCCTGAGTCCTATGTGGGCAAAGAGGACAAAGTACAGAATTTCGAGTGTGAAAACCACTTGGGTGAAGAACTTGATCAAGGTGGCGTAGTTTATGGTAATACCAACGTCTATTACAAGTGGTATGCCAATCTAACGGGTACGAAGAAGATTTATTTCGAAGGCACAGCCAATACCCGTATTCGTGTCATTATGAACCGTAATCAACCTGGAGATCCTGCTGATAACAATAAAGGTAGCGATCCCAATGGTGGTTCTAATGTTGAGAAGTCGGTTACCATTGGTGCTGACGGTAAAGCAGAACTTGACGCCTCTGATTTGACGTTTATTCATTTGAACTGTATCAAGATTGCCTGGGGCAGCAGTGGCACTATCGACAAGATTCAGATTGCGCCTACTGGTTGGGTGAGTCTGATTTATAACGGTAATGCAGACGAGAGCGACAATGTGGAGAACTTCCCCTTGTCTTTCGATGGTCCGAACAATAACAATACCGCCAACGAACGTCCCGAGATTGTTGAAGAAGGCAAGGACGGTAAGGCTTTCAAGGTTACTTCTTTCGCTGAGCCTACAGAAACATGGCACACACAGTTCTTCTTCCTTTCTAACGAGTCTCTCGCAGAGGGTACAAAGATTAGAATTTCGTTCGACTATCGCGCTGAGCAGACCCAAGAGGTAACTGCAAGTGCTCAGGGTGATCCTCGTGCTTACAATGGCAACTTGGAAGATCTGAAATTTACTGCCACACCTGATTGGGATCATTTCGAGGTGACCCATACTGTTGCCTCTGGTGATATCGGTAACAACGGATTCAAGAGCATTGCTCTTAACTTGAATGAAGGTAAGGTGGGTCCCAACACATTCTATTTTGATAATATAGTTTTTGAGAAGTATATTCCTACCTTTAATGCTGAGTTTGGTAATCAGGCTATTCAGATTATCTTCCCTTACCCGACCAATGTTGCAGATTTGGTTAAGGCCAGCGGAAAGACCCGTCTGTCGTTCCCTGTAGACTGCGCCACTCTGAAGGTTAACGGTCAGGCCGCTGAGGTTGAGTTCATCGAGGCCGATGCGAATGGTTCTATTTATGTGTTCCCGACAGAGGATGTTATTTTGGAAGATGGTGATCGTGTAGAGGTAGTGTTTACGAATCCTGCCGATGCAGCTCTCCATGTTGCTTACACTGATGAAGGTAGAGATGCTATTGAGATTGTTGAGGTTACCGCTGAATGGAATGAGTCTCTTAACGAGGTTATGCCAGCCAGCTACGAAGATCCTGTATTGGAGAAGGCTACTCCTGAGAACGGCTCGTTCAACCTGCCTAACAGCCTCAGTGAGTTCACACTGACATTCGACAAGGATGTTGATTGTGCTAAGCTGACTGCTAAGATTGGTAAGGAAACTCTGACCAAGACACCTGCTACTGGTTTCGCCAAGGAGGTGAAACTGACCCGTACAGGTGCTGACCTGCCTAATGGTAAGATTACTATTAATGTGACGAACGTTCTCGGTCGATTCAGTGCCGAGGAGTATCCTGTATCTTTCGACCTGACCTATTCTATTGGTATTACAGACGTTGATGGCGAGCAGCCGGAGGTTGCCTATCAGTCTAACTTCACTAAGGAGGGCGACAACGCCAATGGCGCAGGTTGGAAGGTTAATAAGGATGGTGCTACCAATCAAGAAACTCAAGAGGTAACAGATGATGGTACGAACCTGCAGGACGCCAACTCTGGTGCAGGTAGCCGTCTGATTCATGATAAGAATGAAGCTTTCACACCTGATGTTCTTTATGTCTGCCAGCGCCAGAGCAATCCTCAGTGTCCCAATGGTGTTGCCCTGTATGGTATCGTTGAAGGCTATGAACTGGCTTTGGATGCAAAGACATACCACCTGACTTTGGATGCTGCTCAGTGGGATCGTGATGACGACCGCACTCTGCTTGTTCAGGTTCTGCCTTTGGCTGCTGTTGATCCCGAGCATGGTACTATTACCGATGAGTCTGCAATCCTGGTTCAGGAGCGCAAGGCTATTACGCCCAAACTTGCCAGCAAGGAGGCTATTCACTTTGATCTTACTGTTCCTGTTGCAGAAGCTGGAAATTACGTAATCCGTATGGTTCCTGGTAATAAGGATGGTAATCCTAACGGTTTTGCTGATGGTGTTGCTATTGGTAATGTGAAGGTTGAGTTCATCCCCGATGTGATGGGTATTGTCGAGATTAAGGCTCTGCAGACGGCTTTGGAGAGTGCAAAGAACACTCTGGATAGCGCTGAAGACGATAAGTATGTAGGTGCTACTCGTGACGCTTTGGATGCCAAGATTAAGGAGTACGATGGTAAGGAGACTACGATGACGGCTCCCTCTCAGTTCAGTAAGGCTGTCGAGGAGTTGAATGCTGCCGCCAAGACCATGAGAGATCACATTAGCTTCTGTGATGAATACTACACACTGGCCCAGAAGGCTTATGACCTCTCTATCAGCAAGCAGGCAAAGTTCGGTGAGACCGAGTACTATGCAGAGGTGAAGGCTATTGCCGATAAGTATTGCACCGTTGAGGGTGAGGGCGAAGATGCTGTAGTCACTATCAAGAAAGAGACTGATACAGACAAGCTGTCTGCTGCTAAGAAAGAACTGTCAGACGTAACTACTCTTGCAGAGAAGTGGCTGACAGAAGGCAAGTCAAACAACAATCAGACCTCTGGCTTTGCTGCCCTGCACGAGCGTATTCGTCGCGGTGTTGAACTGCTGAAGACCCTTGGTGTTGCTGAGGACGATGAGCTGATTGCCGCTGCAAATGCAGTGCTTGGTGATGACGACGAGGTGGCTAGTGCCATTATGAACCGTGTATCTACAATCATTCTTTCTGATCTTGCAAGTGGTGAGTCCAATCTCTTCGCTGCTGGCGAGGATGAGTCAACACCTTCTTACGACCTGAGCGTATTTGTGAAGAACCCGAATACCTACGGTCCTGCTAAGTCCAAGGAGGTTCCTGGTTGGACTGCTACTAAGGGTGAGACTTATGCATGGAACAACTGGACTGGTGAGCTGTCTCACAACGTCGCACTTCCTGATTATCCTGAGGATTGCTCAATCCATGCCGGCTGGCATCCCAATGGCGAAAAGGGCGCTATCGTAGAGCAGACTATTACGAACCTGCCTGCAGGTGTCTATACCATTAAGTTGCAGATATGGGATAATGGTAATGCTGAAGATACCTTTGGCTTCGTGAAGACTTCAGAAACTGCTGTGCCTGAGGAGGGCGAGGATTTTGACCGCGATTTGCACACAGCAGGCACCTCAACATCAAGCAATGAGCCGATTGTTGACATCGTGGTTACAGATGGTCAGTTGACTATTGGCTATAATTATGGTGGTAAGTCTCAGGCATTCCTTGAGGATGTTTCTATCATCATGACTGCTCCTGCCGAGGACTTCCCCTATGCTGATGCTTACCAGGAGTTTATTACTGGTGTTGACGCCGCCAAGACGGCTAAGGTACGTGGTATCGAACTGTACGATCTGAATGGTCGCCGTGTGAACAGCGCCCGTAAGGGTCTGGTCATCGTCAAAAAGGTGATGAGCGACGGTACCGTGCAGACCTCTAAGGTTGTGAAGTAATCCAATACTTAGATAACTCATGGGCGGGGTGACCTTTGTGGTCGCCCCGCCTGCTTTTTTGTTCTGTCGAAAATAATTTTTTTTTGTTTGTTGAAGGAAATTTTGTGGAATTTGGGTTTGTAGCAGTATTTCATATACGAAAAACAAAGAGTGTGATACGTACACTAAAACGCTTCCGCGCGAAAGAATATACCTTTGCAGTCGAATTCGTGCCTCTAAAAGCACTTGTTCCTAAATCAATATTTTATTATTAACTTAATTCATTATTCATTTTTATGAAAAGACTGTTACTTTCGTTTGTGACGCTCCTGGCCATAATCGGGACTGTCTCTGCAGACACGAAGGTGCCTATCATGCTGACGGGAGGCCACCAAGATGCCTTCACGTTGGAGGAGGCTTGTGATGTCGAGCCTCTTCCTGGGTCAACCATGGAGGCTTTGTATGGCGCTACCTTTACGCCAAAGAATGATTTTACGAATCTTTTTCAGTACAAGCCCCTTGAGGTTGGCGATTATGAGAAGGTCGTTGTGAAGTTTGGCGAGCCTGTTGCCGGAGATTACCGTATTAACTATAATGCTGGTTTCTTCGATCTAAAAGGTCGGACCGAGTATGAGATCGTACTTGATGGCACAAACATTGAAGACTTCACCATCTTCAACTGGGGAGGTGAGCGCGCCCCCATCACCATCACCGAGGTTTATTTCTGGACCAGTAAGACTATTGTCGATAAACCTAAGGCTAAAGGTAAGTGGTTTAGCCTAATTAGTAACGGTGATGCTGAGGGCACAGGTTTGGAGAGCTTCCCCGTTTCTTTCGACGGCCCGAATAATGGCGGTACAGCTAACGATGAGGCTGAGATTGTTGCAGGTGAGGGTTATGATGGCACTAAGGCCATCAAAGTAACCTCTTTTGATACACCTTCCGAGATATGGCACACCCAGTTCTTCCTCCTGTTCAATGAGGAGCTGGCTGAGGGTACCAAGATTAGACTGTCGTTAAATCACCGTGCTGATTTTGATCAGAAAATTACTGCCAGTGCTCAGGGTAATCCCCGTGACTACAATGGCAACTTGGATATTGAGTTTACTCCGACGTCAGACTGGGATTATTATGAGTGGACCCATACAGTTACCTCTGGCGATGCCGGTAATAATGGCTTTAAGAGCATTGCCTTTAACTTGAACGAGGGCGATAACCACCCCAACACGTTCTACTTCGACAATATTGTACTCGAGAAGTACGTTCCCTCTATCGGTGCTGATTTCGGTAGCACTGCTGCGCAGATTATTTTCCCCTACGAAACCAATATCGCAAGTCTGGTAGAGGCTGGTGGCAAGTCTCGCCTGCAGGCTCCTGCTGAGAGCGTTACGATGACTGTCAATGGCAAAGCCGTAGGTATTGACTATGTCGAGTACGACCTGAACGGCTCTATCTATGTATTCCCCTCTGAGGATGTTGTTATGGAAGAGACTGACAAGGTGGTTGTCACCTTCACCAACCCTGCTGACGAGGCACATCATGTTGCCTATACCGGAGATGACCATAAGGACGAGGCCATTGAGAGTGTCGAGACTGAGGCCGAGTGGAACGACAAAGTTAGCGAAGTCATGCCTTTCAACTATGGTGAGCCCGTACTGGACAGCGCTGATCCCGAGAACGGTTCGTTCAACCTTTCCAATACCATCAGCGAGTTCACGCTGACATTCGACAAGCCCGTTGACTGCGCTAAGCTGACAGCGAAGATTGGTAAGGAGAAACTGACCAATACACCTGCCTCTGGCATGTCTAAGGTGGTGAAGCTGACCCGTACTGGCGCTGACCTGTCTAATGGTAAGATTACTATTAATGTGACGAACGTATGGGGAGAATTTACCCCTGAGGACTTTGCTTATCAGAACGACTTCGACCTCAGCTATGGTATTGGCGTGGTCGACAGTGAAGATCCTAACGCTATTGGTGCGATGCAGATCCGTAATCTGCTGACGGCTCTGGAGAACGCAAAGGGTACGCTGGATAACGCTGAAGAAGATATGTACCAAGGCTCTTGTC
>Ga0265301_10001638_pt1 | contig 28599 bp, 47 predicted proteins | sample AusTroGonzalo_MG_2_FD_193488 | JGI IMG/M metagenome (GOLD analysis project Ga0265301, IMG submission 193488) | Bovine rumen microbial communities from tropical cattle in Woodstock, Queensland, Australia - Gonzalo_04 | ecosystem: Host-associated > Mammals > Digestive system > Stomach > Rumen ... | reverse complement strand
TCTAGCGTTTTTTGGGTTTGGGCTGAGACAGCCCCCCTACCCACCTGAACAAATCAGGTTGCCTTCGTCATCGAAGTAGTAGTCTGAGCCGCAATCCTTGCGGCCGTGATGCTCTGCGTTGTGACACTTAAAGCACAGCGCTTCAAGGTTATCAGGATTAAGCGCGACCTCTGGATCCTTGTAGTTCTCTAGAGTCAGCTCCATCTTGTGATGCACGTGCTCTGCAACAGATACAATGCCAACCTTCTCACATCGCTCACAGATAGGATGCTCTGAGAGATAGCTTGCTCTGCACTTGCGCCAGCGTGCTGAAGCATAGAATCTTTTTTGTTCTGGTCTCGCCTCATCAAAGAAACTCATAATCACCTACACAACAAAAGGAGCCTCGCGGCTCCTCTGTCGGGAATAATTACATGCTCAAACTGAAAAGTGATTAAATCAAGAAGCTCATGTTCTCAATTTTTCTCGATAACATAATATCACGGAAAAACGCCCCATGAGTATCGCACTTATTTGTAATTTATATTTTTATATGCTGCTGCAATCGGCAAACCCTACTCTCTAACACGCTCTAACACGTTAAGACAATCCCTAACACGCTAGAAGTGTTATAAGCCGAATATGACCGAATATGACCGCATTATCCTGCTGCATCTTATGCACAATCTACTTGGCATAAGAAATCTGAGCATAACAAAAGAGCCGCAGCGGAACGGCTCTTTGTTAATGTAAAAGGAGTCTAATGTTATGAAAACTTCCAAGAACTAGACACCTTCATAATATCACTTTATTCTCCCCGCGAGTATCGCACTTCAGACCTCTCCAGTAAATCGATAAAGCTGCAGCCTAAAGCATCAGCTATCATCTCCAGCATCTTAAGATTGCAATGCCTGGTCCCTTTCTCGATGCAACTAATCATATTACCTGAACAATGACATGCTGCTGCAAGCTCCTTCTGTGATAGTCCTTTCTGCCTTCTTAAGAATCTAATGTTCTTACCAACTCTTTGATAGATCATAACTTAATCCCCTTATGATTCATCCTCTCAGAAAAAGACCCTGCTGCATTAGCTTTCATTAACTCCTCGGCCTTTCTCTCTTCCTGATCCAAAAGCTCCATCATAAGCTTATACTCTTTTGATGATTGACTCTCATCCATATCCTTCAGATAGAGTCTGCAGATAATTACTTCAGCCAGTGTCATTGTGTCCGTCCCTTTCTTTTTCAAGCTTTTCTATCTTCTCGGAATGAATCTGCAGAACCCTCAGAGTCATCTTGTCAATCAGATTGCTCCTCTTATCCTGCTTATAGTTGTGATGCAAATCAAAGGTATTCCACAAGCACCAGGTAAGAGCAATAGCAAGCAATATATCTCTCATAGCGTTACTCCTTTGCATCGTCATCGTTAAACAACACAACAATCGGCTCTCCGCAATATGGACAGTAATTCCATCCTTTGCGATATGGAGCTCTATATCCGCATTGAGTAATTATCCCCTGCTTAGTCTTGACGTACTCGCAGCAATTCTTATATCCGACTGCTGCACGTGGCCTCTTTCCTCGCTTCATAACTCTCTCCCCTTGTTACTTCACTCGAAATACTTCTCCCAAAACTCTGGATAATCAATCTTGTTATCGGTGCCAGGCAAATCCCAGTCCTTTTGCTTCAGCCATTTTTCATGATATTCTTTATCGGTCTCAGCATCATCCCAGCATGGCCATTTATCCTCTTCATAGGTTGACTTAAAATCCTCGACTGTAATCTTATAGCCTTTTGGAATTTTTGCATCCTTGGTCTTAGCCTCAAGGATATCAATAAAAATCATCAAAGCAAACGCAGGATTGTCCTTGCTAAGCAGACCGATAATCTCATACAGATAAGTTGGAAGCTCAATATCCAGATCGAAGCGTTTAATCCTCTGGTTGACAACTGCTGCACCTTTGTAAAACATCAGCACCTCTTCAAGTGTCAGCTCCTCGACCTGCTCCGACCAAAATCCCAGTATTTCTCTTATATCGTCATTAATTGCTTTACTCATGATGTCCCTCATTCATACTCGACCCTGGAATAATTATTCTCCACGAAGTCGGTTTTCTTTCTGCAAATCGCACAATACATGGTCTTGATATGTCCCTCTTTACGCTTAGAGCACGCCTTCCTCGGAATAGTCATCCTCAGGCCGCACTCCTTACAAATCAGCGTTGAGTAAAATCTCTTTGACCTCTTTCTCATAGCCTTCTCCCCTAATCATCAGCTAACTTTTTATAGGTCTCCATCAATGCCCTTTTGAACTCAGGATAATCGTCCACGTCAGCCTTCAGCTCAGCCTCGGTATTTATAGTCCTCGCACACGTATGAAATACAACTGTACCCTCGGAATCCATCACCTTATATGAGCTTGTGCCGTAGAGCATCCCAGTATATCCGTTTTCGCTCGTGTACTTTATAACCATAGGCTAGATCCTTCCGAGCTTGGTCTTTAGAGCATTAGACATGCAGAGCTTTTTCTTCTTGGTAGCGTACGCTCTGCTCTGATGTGGCTGCACGTGCCTCTTTCCATAAGTTTTCTCCGATAGCTTTCGATTACGATTCATAACCCTCTCCCTTCTGCTGCAATCAGCTCGTTATATTGGAAACGGCAGCTCATCATCCGACTGCTGCACGTCTCGGATATCATAACAGTGGAGCTGCAGATAAGAGATGCCATCCTGATCTGTATATCCATCAGGCTCAATCTCTGAGCAATGTATGTCCTCAACTCCACCATATTCACATATAAAACTCATTGCTGTTTTAACATCGACACTCTTGTCGAACCTGAGCGCAATCTTTGTCTCAGGTTGAATCAATGTCAAAATCTCATCGACTCTCAAACTTTTCACCTCTCATCCATAGTGCTCTCTCAAAGTTATCACAAACCATATAAACCAATTCAGGACTATGTTTAATATAGCGATTACAAGAAACAATATGCCGAATATCATCTTGTGGCACAAAAAGAACATGATGCCACTTGTCAATAATCCGCATAATGCTGCTGCAATCGAGTAGAATCCGCTGCGTTTAAAATAATCACTATGCAGCCACGCTTTTCGTGATAACCTGAAGCACTTAAACATAATAGTCATTTTTCTCATTCTTCCACATCCTTCAGTTGCCAATCCTCGAACTCTTCATCCAAGAACTTCAGCAGCTCCTCTTTCGACTTTGGCTCTGTTAGCTCAATCTCTCGCCTTATCTCTGACCACATCAACCTATATCTATTTAGCTCGCTGAGCCAACTATGATATTTTTGATATGTCCTGATCTGAGATATGTTCGGCACCCTTGCCTTTTTCAGCTTCTCGATTTCGCCCTTGAGCCACATCACGCTCTGGTCTAAATTCATCACTTTTCCTCATTACTTCAAAATACGACTCCCAGACGATTGCGTTAAACTGCTCTTTTAGATCCTCGTCACAGAACTCTGCTTCCTCAAGCCTCTCTGATATCTCATCGGGCAAGGTTGCAAGAATCATATTGCGGTGCATGGCATCGGAATAATATCCCATAATCCTCTTAATCTGTTTCCCATCATCCAAGATAACACATAGCAATGCCAAAGCCAGCGCGCACCAGATTATATTCTGGACTATAGTGCTTTTTACAAACACGTTCGCAATCGAAGCTCCGCAGCAAGCGAATCCTATATGCTTGCCGTATTTTGTCAAATTCCAGTTCTTTTTCATGTATACATCTCCCATAAACAGTCATCACAGACAAGCACTTTCCTGGTCTTTCGAGTCACTTTGTTCTTGACTTCAAGAATATACTTTGCCCTTTTCATACATCCTGGACACATACAAAAGCCCAGTGCTCCCTTAATGCTCATAACGTCCCCATGCGCATATATCGCAGACCTTCGGACATACTCCAGTCCTCACTGACTCTCTGCACATACGTGCGCACTCTCTCCTTTTCTTTTCAAGCTTTTCCTCAGCTTTAAGCTTCACAACGCAAAGCCCAAATCCTGCTGCACACGCAGCCATTAATATAAGCCCTAAAATTACAATTCTCATTTTGTCACCATCTTCGCCCCGCAGCCGTTGCAATAATCAATCACATCGCACATGAACACGGCTCTTTTTGTCTTACAGAATGGACACTCCACAATCTTTCTAGGTGAGTATGCCTGATCTGAGCCAGGCAATTCATTCCATCGCCCTTCTCGAATCGGCTCTTTGTCATTGTTGGCCAGATAGATCTGCGTGGCTGCAGCAAGCAACTGCTGCACCTCAAGACCTTCACAAGTCTGACTCATTCCATGAATAATCTCAGAAAAAAATTCGCTGTCAAAATGCTTTATAGCCATAATAAAACTCCTTTCTACAAAGCATTCTCCCTCTTGTATCACCAAGCGATAGTAAGCTCTGGCTCTAAATAGTGAGCCTGGTCTCTTGGCCACTTGAATCCTTTATCCTTGCCGAATCCCTGCCAAAAGAAATATTCTCCCGTTACTCTCTGGACATGGAAAGTCTCAACCTCTCGCCACTCCATACATTCAGGGAACTTCCCTGATACGGTGTTATTTTCGTGATGGTAAATCCTCTCCCAGCCATCTGCATGATTTAAACTCTTATCACCTTTGCAGTCAATACCAAGACCGCACTTGCATCCTTCGAGAAAAACACAATCCTCGCAGTAGCTTGGCGGCGCTATTGATTTTAGGTAATCAGTCAAGGTCATCTGACCTTCGCACTCGTAGATTATACCCATCACTGCACCTCATACGGCTCTGGCAATGTAGCCCATGCAAGAATCTGAGTTGCTTCCTGCAGAAATACAATCCAGCCATCGCCATCGTACTGACCAAAGCCGTAGGTCTGACATGTGTTGCCATTGTCCTCATACTCCATCCAGACAAGGACCATCTGCCCCTTAGGTGGAGTCGATTTATTGACATCAATCCATCCCTCATCGACAAGCTGCACCTTAAAATGATTCGGTACCAGCATAAAGCCTTCATCCCACTGCGCCTTTAGATCCTGAGCTAGAAGCTCCAGTTCTTTCTGCTTCATGTTCAGCTGCGCTTTTAAAATGACTTTTTTCATGCTCCCTTTTCCTCGTAATACTGCTATCACAAGAATCTCCCCTATATCTCTTTACTCAAAAGATAATAAAATTTGCGCCGCCTCTCGTAGAACATCGTGCGCTCACAAGGAAGGCCCATCGCCTTCATCTTCTCGAAGGTATTGCCTTCGTAGATCACCGACTTCAGGATGTACTCAGCAATCTCTCCGCCAGCATCATAGGCAGCATGTTCAACCTTAAGCATCTTGTCACGAATCTCAGCCCGTCTTGTTGCAAGATTCATGGTCGAATCATTCACCTTTCCAGATCCGCCTGGAATAGAATCATAATTCATCGCTCCAACGGAATCCTTTAGTCTGTTATATTCCTCAAGCCATTCGGGATATTTCAGAGAAAACCATTTTGCATAGCCGTACTCGAATTTGGAAAGCTTATACTTCCCCGTGTACTCCGTTTTTCTCATTTCTCTCCCCTTTTTCAATAAACTCTAAAAGCTCATTGCGCTCGTTGTTAAGCAAATCTACCTGCTCAACATAGACCTGAATCTGACGGTTGATGCTTGCAATTCTCTCATTGCACAATCCGATTACAACTTTTGGCACCGCGCAATCAGGCAATTGGAAAGGCGCGGACTCCTCTTTAATCTCCGAATCTTTTTCATTGTCGCTTAAAGTCTCGTCAATCTTTTGCAAAGTCTGCTCTGCAGAGCTCACGGTCTGCTCCTTTTTGGGTCTGCCAGGACCAAACACAGCAACATCCTCTCCAGCATCATGCAAAATCTTTCTGATCTCGTTTGCCGTAACGTTATTATCGTCAGCAATCTCCTGAATTCTTTTTGCGTTAGGTCTGTCCTTGTAAGCAGCTATTATCTCCCCCTTTGTCATTTTCATAGCTCTTCCCCTTTCAGTGGTATAAATCCATCAATATCCTTTTTGGCTTCTGCAGGTCTTTCAAGCTTGTAATTTTTTTGAAATATTTTCATAAAATCAAGCTCTGGAAATCTCTTCTCAAAAGCTCTCTGCGCTTCATCTTTGAGTCCTGCTGCAATCTCAACATTAAAGTGAGCAGCCTCAGGACCTACTCGATGATGCTGACTACAAAGATAAACCTTCAGACCATATCGTTCAGCCAACTTGTGCCTGCTCCCGTAGATCACATGATGCTCTTCAAGGTCTCGCTTTTCAGAGAAGTCCTGATGCAGCTTCATACAAAGATAACAAGTGCCATCTTTTTGGTGCATTATAGACTTCACTTTCTAGCTTCACCGCCTTCCTGCAGATTATCGGTGCGATAAATCTTGATAGAGCTGTCAGTTCTCCTGATCTTAATCTTAGTCTGAGCCGATATACCGATATCAATCTTCTTGATGTCAAGACTAACCATCTTAGGCACCAGCTCATTCACAAGCTCCTCGATTTTTGGATATTCTGAGTTGAGCAAAGCGAAAGCAATCCCCTTGGACTCTGTAATCATGCCCTGGACTCTTTTCTCATCCTCAACTCCAGCTCTCCAGATCTTACCTGCCTCGCAGCGACACTCGAAGCTCACCTGGTCATTCAACTCTTCGTCAGTCATATCCTCAGGAACCTTCAAGAATTTAGTCTGACCGCAGAACTTGCACATCCCCGTTTTTTCAATTAGTTTCTTCCCCATCTTGCTCCTTTCTGGTGGAGCTCGAAGCATGTTCCTTCTCATTCACGTTTATAAAACTCTTCAATCGGTCTGTGGCCACTTTATACATTCTTTCATGGCAATCCTCAGTGACACGAATAACAAGCTTGCCCTCGCGATAAATATTCATGATGCAATCTTCGCCCACGTACTTCGTGACGTAGGTAAGATTATATCTTTGCTTGGCCACTTGCCATAATCCACAGAATTCATGATACATACTTTTGAGCTCTCCTTGCGCACTCTGACTTTAGCCAGGTACGATAACCGTTGAACTCCTTGTATTTAATGTTCACTTTCCTTCCGTTAAGCATTTTTAAGATATCTTCCCAAATATCTCGATTTTTGATTTCTTTACCCTTCGAATCCTTAAACTCATCAATCTGCCACTTATAGATCCATCCATTTTGAAACGCAGCTGCAACAGAGCCACAGCTGATATTAAGACAAATCTCATCGCAGCGAGTTATACGGTCCAAAGCATTTTTAAATCCATAAAGCACTGCTGCACTCTCAGAACACTGAGTCACCTTGCCGAATAAGGTCTTTGCATTTTCAGGATTGTCGATAGTGATGGCAATTCCAACAACTCCATCAGATACCTTGCTCCAGCTGATGGACGTTTCGATATAGACATCAGCTTTCATCAATACCTGGACTATCCTCGCGGATCCATTTTTCGATTACATCAAGATGGCTCTTATACTCTTTCCCAGTTCGTGCAAGATACAGCTCTAGCTTTTCAATGTACTTCGTAACGATTATGCGGTCATAGAATCGATTCAGGTAAATCAATTCCGAAACGGTCAATTTTATATGCGGGCAATCAGACAAAACAACAATGTCTCGTCCTTCTTTTTTGGTTGGTTGTTTAGATATATTATCATCTATATTTTTATATATATTATTGGTGGAACTATGTTCCCCATCCGCGGAACTCAGTTCCTCATGTTGGGAACTCAGTTCCTGACCTTGGGAACTCAGTTCCTCACTTACGGAACTCAGTTCCTCATTAGGAACATTGTTCCCTTCCCTTTCGGAATTTTGTTCCGAATGATTTTCCGCATTTTTTTGATGATTTTCCGCTTCATCAAAATCTGGTACTAAAGCAATGTACTTGTAAGTGTGATATTTCTCTTGCTCTTCTCTGATGATGTAACCTTTATCGATTAGACCATCTAAAGCCTTTCTGACTCCTCTCGGAGTTGCCCCAGTGAATTCAGCCAGGTAATTGGTGCTCGCAAAATAGCCATTTAACGGTTGCGATTGGCAAAAACCGAATATAATAGCAAACAGCTGCAGCTCCAGACCTGAGAGATTCATCTTTTTTGGATTAGTCATCCAGCCAAAGATTGCATAGTAGCTCTCATCTTTGACAGATCGTTCTTTCTCTCCCATCGTTCTCTCCTATTCAATTAAAAAAATTTGGAATAAACTACTTGTGAATAAAGTGTGAATTTGTTAGAATATAACTACTTTGAAATTCGCTTTACAGCTCAAACAAAGTAAGTTATTTCGATTATGCTCAAGCTTGCGACTTGAGCTTTTTTTGTATAAAGAAAACGCTCCTCTTTCGAGAAGCGTTACAATCGAAAACAGATATTTATCCGATAGATTACTTTATAACAAAAACTTCTCTCCTCTATTCACTTTTCAGCTCAATCTCTTCTGACGTAAAGTTATTCCTCGATGAGAAAATCTTAACACAATACGAACGAAAGTTACAAAAGAAATTTGCACAACTTAACCGAGAGAAAATTATCCAAAATAACTAATCAGAGCAAAACTGATCTATCCAGGCACGCAGCTGAGCTGATGTCGAGATATAATTTGCTTTGCAATAATTCTCAAATTTAGCCTTATAATCCGATGGTAGCGAAAGCGAAATTCTATCAGGAACGCTCTTCGCCTTCAGACCGATATCTGCCTTCTTAGTCTCCTGATCCTTAGTTCTGGCTTCAAGAGACTTCTTAAAAATTGATTCTTGTGCCATATCATTCTCCTAACGCTTTAAGTATTAATTTCGTAAAATCGTCAATAGCTGTGGCCGCCTTATGAGTAGGCTTATACTCGGAAATCGATATCCCACGCGCTGCTGCATCTGTCAGAGCTACTGACATTGGAATCAGCATCGTCTTATAGCCTGGATAAGACAGATTAAACCAGTTAATGAATTCAGCAGTCCCTGAGAATCTATTCCAGCGATTAAATACGACAATGAATTTCTCTTTGTCAAAGTCTGCTGCAATCTCCATCATTCGCTCCAGCGGAATCATGTCATGCCTATTGCAGTTTGTTGGAATGATTACCACGTCAGCCTCTTCAATCCACTGTCGCATATCCGACTGCAAAGCTCCTGGAGTGTCAATCACAAGATATTCAGCTTCAGGAACTTCCTTGGTCTCATGGATAGCTCCGCCCTGCTGATCCAAATCAAGGAAGCTGACCGCATGGTCCTTCTCCAGATGGAAAGCTGTCTCATCAGCAAGCAAAGTCTTGCCGACTCCACCCTTCTGATTGGTAAATAAAATGCTTTTCAATCTTCTACTCCTTTCACATTATTGCGCAATCTTGCGTATACTTAAGTATATATGCGTAGAGTTGCGTAATGTTACGCATTATTGCGTAGACTTACGTATAAATGTGCAAACTTGCGTAAGATTGCGTAAAGCCATTATAACGTTTTTCACGCATTATTCAAACTCTTTTGATAATATAATTCTTCCAAGGGAGAGCTTAAACGAAAGGAGAAAAACTATGGGAATGTTTGATTCAAGAGAAGATAAAGCTGCAAAGCTTATGGAGAAGTATGGACTCTCAGAAGTGTCACCAAGATATGCTGATAAGGTCCAAGGAATTGCTCAGGAGCTCGCTGGCATGGGTCTCATGGAGACTGGCATGAAACTTTCCTTCGCCAAATCCGAGGAGCAGCTGAAGGTCAGCTACTTGCATGCCATCTTCGAGCAGAATTGGATTATAATAAGACTCTTAGATGATATCGCTAAGAAGTAAGTAAACTTATTTACTTATATGCAAACCTACGCATTAATACGCAAACTTGCGTATAACAATATTCTTGTATTTTAGAATCTAAATAACAAAATATTTGTATTTCTATACGCAATATTGCGCAATCTTACGCATTTATACGCATAAAAAAGACCCCATCACCAGATCCGTCCAACCTGATGATGGGGTTTCTTGCATCCAAGGCTTACGGCATGGCAAAAACCTCAGCCTCAGAGAGATGCCTAAGCCTTCTTTAATTTTCCGCACTTGAGATAAGCCAAAAGAGTCATATTCTCTTTGATGGTTCCTGAATAGCTCTTGAATCCATTCGCAAGTGCAATCTTTCTTCTATGAGCGAAGCTTGAATCCTTCTCGCCCACTGTCTCCAGAGCTGACACAATGGATGTGCCACGTCCGTAATATGTAGGATAATAAATATCCTTCTTAGGCTCTTCTGGAGTCTTTCCTAAAACTACCACGGCACAATGGCCCTTTTTCTTTGTAATCAGGATATCGCCCACCTGCAGATCAGACTCAACTACAGAGATAGACTTCACGAGTCCAGTGGCCAACAATACCGTTTTAGCATCCTCAGTCGAGAATGCTCCAGGATCCTTCCCAGTAGTCTCAATGAACACCTCTCGAAGCAAGCTCGAACAATCGCAATTCGTCTTTTTCTTCGTATCGATGCCGTTCTTAAGAATCTGAGCTCTACCCTTCTGCGAATAGCCGATATTTGCATTATTTGCTGCAGTAACCATCCTCTCCGCAGCCTTATGTCTGAATGCAATATTATTGAATCTCAGGCCATTCCATCCAAGCTTATGAGTATAGTAAGTCTGCATTGAGACTTCACCCTTGAAGTCATTACCTGCTCCAGTCTGAAGCTGGTCTCCTTCCTTGCCGTTTAGCTTTCCGTTTTCGTCATGACGAGCTGAACCGATATATACTTGAGCCATAATCGTCCCCCTTTCTACTTTCTTGAGAGATACGCCTGCAGATCTTCCTTCGCTTTCTGAAGCTCTGGAGTCGGCGATTTCTTTTCGACAATACAATATTGAATCTCGAATTCGATTAAAGCCAGTGTCGAATGAAGCAACACTTCATTTGTCTGTTTTTGACCTCTAAAATTATCATTCCCCTGCTGCAATGATGTTTCTACTTCCTTCATCTTTACCTCAAGGGTAGTGAGTCGCTCTTCTATGGCGTTTCTTGGCTTTGTGAGAAATACCTTCAGAGCATAGAGCATGATGCAAATATTGCCAAATGCCAGCACAATCTGCATCGCAACAAGTGTCATCTCCATAGGCTACTCCTCTTCTACTTCAGGAAGTCCAGTTGCAATCGAAGTCACGATAGAGATGACTGCAGACAGAGCTGAAGCTGATAAGATATAAGCCCAGTTCACATCCTGGATGATGGCTGCTGATGTTGGGATGGAGCTGACAAATACCTGACAGAATGTTCTGATTGCGCGGTGCGCTGCAGCTTCCCAAAATTCCTTTGATTTTAAAAATTTCATATCTCTTCCCCTTTCTCAAACTCTTGTATTTTTAGATCTATATCATCAAGCCTGAGTGATTTATATAAATGGTGGCTGCACGCATGCTTCAGCCATCCTTTACAGCTTGCTACTTGCCCAGTTAATTTCTCAACATCCTCAATGTCGGAATCCAACACCTTCCTGAATCTTCTCTTCATTCTTTTGGCCGTTGACTTCCTTACCAGGACATACTTGCCAAAAGTTCTATATCCACAGAAATCAACGCCCTGCTTTGTGTTAAATACATCACTTTTTGAAAATTTAAGCTCCAGCTCCGCCCACAAGAACTCTTCTAATCTTCTCCTGCAGGTATGAAGGAACTGCTTATCATTCGAAAACAACATGAAGTCATCGCAATATCTTTCATATCCGCCTGGTTTAAGTTCATGCAGTACGAAATTATCAAGCTTCGTTAAGTAAAAATTACCACTCCACTGAGACATATAATTGCCGATAGGACAATTATGGTCGCCTGGAAAGCTAAACACTATATCATCAATAACCGCAAGGAACTTCTCATCCTTGATGATGCGGTGATACATGTCAGATAAAATCTGCTGATTAATCGAAGGATAAAACGATTTAATATCACACTTAAGGCAATACTTATATTTACGCACGTACTCAGAGCACTTCCTGCTTGCTCTCATCTGGCCACGGCCTTCAATACACGCATAAGTATTCTCAATAAATAGATTTATAAGTATTGGCTTAAGGATATTCATGACAGCATGCTGCACAATCCTATCAGGGCAGAATGGAAGCTTATAGATCACTCGCTTCTTAGGCTCATAAATAATCTTCGATTTATATTCAGAAGTATGAAACTCGCCCCTGATGACAAGCTGCCTAACCTTCTCCAGATTTTCAGCTTCTTTTCTTTTGAACTTTCTGACCTGCCACTGTCTGCATTTTCTCTTAATAGCATTCCTATAAGCCAGGTCGAAGTTTTCTTTTGAGATAAAGCTATCCCATAGATTTTTATATGTTTTCATAAATTAATAGGCGGATTTTTCGCTTTCGCTACTCAAACCGCCCATTCTCCTATTTGTGTTCTGGCATTCCGCCACGGTTATGCGCCCAGCCGAGAGTAAGCCGAACCGCTAACATAGGAGTTATGTCATAAACTTAATCCCTCGTATCGACCCGCGCCCACCATTATTCGTATTCGTATTAGAGCGAACATTATTCGAATTACGAGCGCGAGAACCGCAAGACGAACTGTTATTCCAATTCGCACCAGCAATAAGGACGCAGCGCATAACCTATAATCTAAGTTAGGGAGTAGAACTTCCCAACCTGGACTATCTTAGTTTTAATCTCAAAATTTTCATTGTTTTCGTCACAATACTTTCGGCACTTTTCGAGCGTGTCTTTGAGTACGGCTGAACCCGTGAAAATGATATGCTTCACCTGAGCTTCATCCTCTGGAAAGTAAAACTGTATCGTGGTGCAATTCTCGGTCTTGTAGTTCGAGCCTGATACCTTAAAATCCGTGATTACTATTTCACGATTTAGGATATCCTGGATTGAGAGCTTGTCGCCTTCGATGCCGCTTTTAATTCCTATCTCATTGAAGTTAATCATTTATCCTACTCCTTTATAGACGATACACTCGGCTCGACCCGCGCCCACCATCATACGCACCCGCACCAGAGCGAACAGGATTCGAAGCACGAGCGCGAGAACCGCAAGACGAACCGTAACTCCAAAGCGCACCAGCAACAAGGACGTGTGGGTCGCCATATTCCTGACCAAAGCTTCCATGTGTATCAGTCGTTACCCATCCAGATCCACCAGTAGCAGCTACATCACTAAGAACCTGCCACAAATATCCGCAGCATTCTTCGCAGCCAATAGCAGAAATCATTCTTCGTCCTGCAGTATCAACATGACCGCCTACTGTGGTCTTATCAGCTGCGCCCTGGATTGCAGTTTTTTCATTAGATCCTAAAGCTGCAGCCGTAAACTCTGAATCATACAAGCAGCGCTTTCCTACCTGCAGAAAATCCTGCTGAATATTGTAGTAAGCACGTGACACAGTATGAGTCTTATTGTACTCGCTTCTGGTCTTTAAATTGGTGCCGCTATAAAGGTAAACATCCACGCATCGGTCTGTGGTTTTTTCATAAACCATCGCATCCTCAAATAAGCAATCAGGATGGAAATTGAGACAGAATACCGACTCTGGAAGGATATCCCCTGCTGCAAAACCAGATAAAGGATGCTCGCAAGTGATAACATCATAGGCGCTCTGAACGGTCACAGCTGTGACTTTCTTGTTATAGAACGCATAGAAATCAGGGTCCTCATCCTCGTGATAAGGCTTAACAAGGAAATCATCCCCGACACTAATTCCGCTAGATGGAGATGCAGGTGCAATCATTGTGATAGTTCCTGCAGACACACAAAGCGTATGGAAGCGACCAATCTTTGTGAGAGTTGCACTTGTTGGTGTAGTCGAAACGGAAAGCTCTTTATTATCGTTAATAAAGACAAAGTAATCCTTTCCAGCTTCTGTGACAGAAGTCGAAAAATCATAAGCCTGGTCAGTTGGAAAATATAAATATTTTCCTGATCTTGATTTGATGAGTGTGCCAGCCTTGATGATAAGACCCTTCTTGTTATCAGGATTAAATCTGAGCCATCTTTTAGTAGCTTCACCCTTTGCTTCATTAATTTCAGTTAAAACAGAGCTATAAGGCAAAAGCAAAGTCAGAGAATTGATGTTCAAGTTGACCTGCTCAACGCGATAGAGCGATACAAAAATCGAATCATCTCCGCCTCTGAAGGTACCTTCCGCGATGGTCTCAGTTCCATCATTCATAAGTTGCACAAAAGTCTCAGCTGTCTGCTTAGACTCTCCATCAGTCACCAGCTTATAGCCGATGATGTAATAGTTTGTAGTGCCCTGCTGTCCGTTTGGAATAACGAATTCATCAATATGATTGGCATCAAGCTGAATCCTTCGACCTTCCTTCGTAATAATGACACCATCCTTCAGACCGATAGTGTTGGCATCCAAAAGCTCATAATCGAACTTATTGCCGACCTGAGTGATTGATGTGACATTACCGCAGATGGCTGCAATCAGATCAGAATCCTGAGCTGCATAGATTGCAAGATTTCCATTACCATTTACAAGTGTAGCCATTAGTTCTCTCCTTTAATTTTTAACTCTATGTTCATAGTTCCATTTGATATCTTGTAGATCTTAGACACAATTGGAGATATTATCTCGGTGCCATCAGGAAAAACGCCCCTGACTTTGTCGCCTATCTCCAAATCAAACTGCTCTGGCGCTTGCATCGTTAAGCTCTTAGAGCTTGCAAGCTCCTTCAGCTGCTGCATACCATACTCCAGCAGATCATCTTCACTCTCCGCATTAGGATAATCATAAAATGCTGTTCTCTCATCAAGCCCAAAGTAATACTGAGTTGACGAGATATTGCCATTATTATCGATATACAGATGCCGAATCATTCTGTTTTGAAGTTCTCCAGAACCGCCGCAGATCAGATGATTGATGCCCATATTATCGATGACATAGGACATCGCAATCCCATTATCCTCGTTATATGTGCCAGACACCTGCACCGCGGGAACCGCCTCAAGCAATATCTGAATCGGTCTGTGGCTCGCCACCTTGGAAGCCGTGATTTTAAGCCTATAGTCATTCTTTTCAAGCATCCCCTCAATACCATCCAAAAGATTGATATAAAGCGGAAACTGATAATTGTTCAGAGTCAATCCTGAGTCCTCTGCAGACACAGAAAAGATACCGCCAAAAAGACCGCTAAGCATATTAGAAATCACGACATTCGCATCACCTGACACAATCTTATAATCTTCTCCAGCATCAGGCATGATAATCGAATTCTTAAGAAGGCCACGCCACGTAAATCCCTTGTAAACGCGAAAATCTGAATCAGAATTGATTTTCACGTAATCAAAAAGCCCACCGATTTCAGTGCCAGGAATGTAAAACCCACCTGCAGCAACATTCTGCATCTGAGCATCCGTCACCTCAAAATCATTGGTCGAATCCTCTGACGTGCCGTATTCGATATCAATATCAGTCTCAATCTCTCCAAGCTCATGGAGATAGGAATCCAATACAATCATTTAGGCGCACTCCTCTCCTGGAATAGAGTCAGATCTATTCCATAAGTACGTGCATAATTCAATACGTTAGGTCCAGGTGGAATCTTGTGGAACAAAAGACTCTCTGGATCACGATAGTCAAATACGTTCAAGTGGCTTCCATTCTCTGAAACCACGTAGCATCTATCCTCGATAGCCAAATAATCTCTCGTATCGATAACCATGTACTGCTCATTTCTAAGACCATAATCAATCTTATATTTATGGCCAGCAATAAAGAACTGCACGTCATTACATGGACCATAGATGATAGCTCTGAAGTTAGAACTCAAAGCCGAATCAGCTGTGAAAGCTACAGCCGTGCCAGCATAAGGATAGGCATACTCATATCCATACACGAAGCTTCTATCTTCAGGAAAACCTTTGACATTATCAGGAAGCCCTGATGTAGACTGCTCTGAAGGACGGATGATAAGTGTTTTCTCTTCAATCCAAAACGGATAAGCGCAGTAAAACTGACCTACTATCTCCGTCCATAGCTTTCCATCATCTACGGGATGAGTATCGTGGACAGTAAGGTAAGCCTCGATATATTGCTCATCCCAGTAGATTCGCCCTGGTTTAAGTACAGCAATATCCTTCTCAGTCTGATAAATAAAATCATCAATTTTCTGCTTTCTATCGGCAGCATTGCCCTTGAAATAGAACGTGCAATCATAGGTCTGAGCTGACTTCGTAAAGCGATTAATGACAGTGCCATATTGCTTCGCTAACGTCTCAGGCGACCATGCCACCTTATGAAAATCGGCTTTTTTAAGCTTAGTAGAATCGAAGGATAATAGATTAAACTCTACTCCATCACTTGATACATACTTAATGTTTGGCATTAGAACTGTACCCCCAAACTTCTGAGAGTCCTTGAGAACTCTCTTTCTCCAATGGCTACGTTTAAAGTTGCATCTGATGCTCCAGATCTAACCGCATCATAAATCTGATTAACATCCATAGGATTGGCCATAATAGTGACATCCTGCGCTACATTATTGACCGCATCACGAACTAAAAATCTTGCTTCCTCAATACCATTCGCATAATTCTCCATCATGTGCCTTGGCCATGAATTAAAATTGTGGAGTGGACCTTCTTTTGGCTCTGTAAAGCCAAGGAAATCCTTAACGGTATTGGCTACGTTTGCAACGGTCTGCTTTAAGGCTTCCCACTTAGCCATGACACCATCGATGAAATTCTGAATCAGATGCTCGCCCCATTCCTTGCCTAAATTCTTCAGCTCTGTGAATTTATCTTTTATACTCTGCAGAAGCTGCTGAATCGTCTGCTTGATTTTGGCAATTCCATCCTTAATCGTCTGCTTGATAGACTCCCAAGCTTTCGATAAGATATCGCCGATTGCCTGCCAGTCTCCAGTGAACAATGCTTTGAGAACCTGACCAAATGTGATGAAAATAGTTTTAATGACCTCGATTGCAGTTTGAATGATAATTTTTACAATCTCGATTTTTGTCGATACGAGCTCGCCAAATATGCCGAAGTGCTCTTCGAAAAATGTCTGAATCGCAGCAACTTTCTCGGAGATATAACTTGTAAATGCTTCCCATTTTTCAGTCAGCCAGTCGGTTATAGTTCCCCAGTTTTTGACTACTAAAACAATAGCAGCCACAGCTGCAGCTACTGCTGCAATAATAGGCAAAAATGGAACCAGCGCCGCAATAACGCCGCCAATTGCGGGTATAACCGTACCCATCAGGACAGTTCCCACCGTTGACACGGCTGATATTATCGTAGGAATAAATCCCGCAATCGTGCTTCCAATACTAAAAACAGTCGATAACGAGCTAACCACTCGACCTACAATCGAAAGCACTGGACCGATAGCAGCCACCACAAGAGCTACGTTAATAATCATCTGCTGCTGATCTTCAGACAAACCATTCCACGCATCAGATACCTTCTGAATCACCTCTGCCATCTTCTCCATCGCATTGGAGATAAGTGGTGCCGCCGTATTAATTACATCAGCCCCCACAAGCTTCAGCTTATTCATATTGACCTGGAATTCATCTATCGGGTCAACCGTAGCATCAAAAGTCGAGCCAACACTATCACCAAAATCCTTGATAGAATTGGCCGCGCTATCAAACGAGAGCTTTCCTTCCTGGACAGCTTTCGCAATCGCAGGTCCAGCCTTCGCACCAAATAATTCAATGGCCGTCTCGGTTGCATTGGTCTCGCCAGATGTGTCCTTCAGAGAAGTCTCTAAATCTTTTAGAGCATCTTCCATCGAGATACCATCCTTCGCAGCGTTAGCAAAAGCCTTCTTCAATCCTGACATCGTTGAGCTTGCATCGACACCATTCTTCTCAAGGTTTGCGATAAATCCTGCAGCCTCATTGATATCAAATCCCATCTCAGTCATAGCCGATGCGCTCGATAGGAGATTACTTGCAAGCGTATCGACAGAAATACCAGTGTCCTGACCTGCTTTATTCAAGATATCAAGGACAGTCCCTGCCTCGGTTGCATCCAGATTAAACGCAGCCATAGCAGCCTGAACATTATCAATAGAATTTGAAACGGATGTGCCGTTCAGATCTGCAAACTCAATGAACTGTTTTGATAAATCCTCAAGCTCGTCTCCAGTCAAGCCAAATCTCGTATTGACCTCGCCGACAGCATTTCCAACCTCATCGAAACTCGTAGGAATTGATGTGGCAATATTCTCAGCAACTTGAGTCAAGCCTTCCAAGGCTTCACCCGTTGCTCCAGTCTTTTTGATGATCGTATCCATGCCCTCATCAACTTCAGACCATGCCTTCGCTGATGCAGCACCTAAGGCCGTGATCGGAGCAGTAAGTCCCTTAGTCAGAGAATCGCCGACAGATGATATCTTATCGCCGACCTCTTTGCACTTATTTCCAATGGCATCCATCTCGGCACCAATAGCGCCCCAGACACCACCGTTCTCCTCAAGTGCAGAATTGGTCTTTGCAATCTGAGTCTGCAGATTTTCGTACTGAGTTTTAAGCTTGATTACCTGAGTAGACTCTTCGCCATATTTTTCAATGGATTTTTGAATCTGCTCTTCTAAAAGCTTGGACTGATTTTTCTGAGCCTCAAGCTGCTGCTCTAACGCTTTCGATTGAGTAATAGACTTCTGGAATGCAGATACACCACTTCCCATCTCTGCAGTAAGTCTCTTCACCTGCGCCTGATAGAGCTTTGTCTGCGCGGTCAGATTTTGCATGTTCTGGTTGTATTGTGGTGCGCCTTCTAATTCAATTTTTACTCCAATAGTAGCCATAACGACCTCACTTTAATGATAAAAACTCAAATAGATCCATCTTAACCTTAGGCTGTTTTTGTTTGGCCGTGCCATTCTCGATAGCCCTGCAATTGACCATATCCCAAAACTCGCCTGATCTAGTATTCAATGTTTCCTCTCGGCTCATTCCAAGCATGTGTCCGAAGTAGATGAGCCAGCTGTCTGTGATGTAGATTCGGCTACTTCGGTGCTTGTGTTTTTTATTACTTCAACTTCAACGGTCTGCTCCCCGTCTTTTTTGAAGCTGTCAAAAGCTCTAACCGTAAGGTCAGCCAGCTCTGTCTCGCTTAACAGCTCCAGCATATCCTTCGTAAGCTCCTTATTTTCATAATTTGGATCCAAAAATTTCTGTTTGCGCTCATAAGCTTCGTGCATGATTAAAATCATGGTCTCCATAGCTTCGAACTGAGCATCCGTGTCCTCGGTAGCAAGGACCTCATTGAATCTTTTGATATTGTTGCCAGGACATAGCTTCGCCAGCTTTCTTTCTGCCCAGACAGTGCGCTCGAAACCTAGACTATTTAGATCTAGGACGGATTGGTTTTCTTCGCGACAATTAATCATAATGTGCATCTCTCCTTTTTTCAGTTTGTAAAAAAGGGGAGCAACAAAGTGCTCCCCTAACTATCAAAAATCTCCCTATGGTGTTGACGATGTAACTGGTGGAGTTGGGCTGACAATGCTGAAATAAGTTTTAATCTTATTCTCAGCTGCAGACTCTGAACTCTCCTCACCACCTACGAGCTTCCAATCATGCTTAGACGAATCGTCTTTCATGATATTGAAAACAAGTTCCTGAGTCTGGAACTCTACATCCTCACCCTGAGTCTCAGCAGATGACTCCAACTGATTGAATTTACCCTTGGTAAATACTACGGGTGTGAAATAGGTCACTCCATCGCTCATATAACGAATGATGAAAGCAATACCCACATAAGGAGCAGCCTGGTCATCGTTATAGTGAAGGAATCCGTTTTCGTCAGCTGTTGGTAAGCCCTGGATGAGCTTTTCAGCATCCTGAAGCAAACCATCAACTGTGAGAGTTACCTGACCACCAGTGAACATACCTGAAAGCGACTCTGCGGTGATGTTATCCGCATAGAAATTGTTTGAATCGCTTGACTCAGGAGATGCTGACACTGATACGCCTCTTGCGAGAAGCTGACCGTCTGTGTAAGATACTACGCCACTAGATTCGGTATACTTCGCAACATAAGGCTTTGAAAAACCAGTGATAACTTTTCCAACAGCGCTCATTTTCTTTCCCCTTTCAAAATTTATTTTGTAGCCTTTTTCAAGCTCTCCTCGAAAATTTCATTCATAGCAGCAATGACCTTTTTCGAGCATCGCTTTAGAGTATTATCAATAAATGGCTGTCGATACATGAAGGACGTGCCATGATTGATAGAGTTGGCCAAAAGCGGAATAGGATATCTCTCGCCGTTATCGGCTTCATAATATCCATCAAATCCGACCTTTGTGTTGACGGTTTCGTCAGCAGCAATCTTAGCAATACCTATGGCATCAAGAAGCACTTTCGCATCATTTGGCCACGCATAGCGCATCTTCTGCTCAGTACCGTAGTACCTCGTTACCTGCAGAGTAGAAATCTCCTCTTTCATCGTATCGATTACAACTCCAGCACCAGCATAGACAGCTGCCTTCGATACACCAGTGATATTCGTTACAGCCTCAAGAGCTGCAAGTGTCTCATTTAACCCCTTTGTGGTAATTGCCTTTTTTGCCATCAGCTCACACTCCACTCCCAATGAAAATGGATGAGCTGAGTCTGCTCCTCATAGGAGATAGAAGTTAAACTCCATCCTGCTCCCATAAGTTCAAGCTTGCCCTCAATCTCATCCAGCTTGGAATCGTTCTCTGTCTGAGTATAAAAATCGATTACACCTTCCAGAGCTCTCTCGCTCTTGCGATTATTCGAAGCAAAGTCTGTCTCTCCAGTCTCCTGCCATACCGCATAAGGCGCTTCAAAATCCGCAGGCTTTTCATAGTGAAAAACGTAGCTGAGAGCCTTCAGCCCGTCATACGGTATTGTTAGTAGACTCGTCAAGGACTTCATAAAGCTTCTCCAATCTCTCAAGCGATAGATCACAAGCATCTTCATCGACAATCACATTAATATCGCCAATGCGATACTGCCTTCCATCCTCAAGCACGACATACTTCGCTGCCTCTGGTAGAGCCGTTGCAAATACGCGTACCAACTTATCCAGACGGTAGTTTGCCCCCTTGGAAGCATACATGCGATTAAAACCGATAGTTTTGACCGCATAGTAAGCCTGATCTAAATAGACCAGCTGCTCCTTGGGTTTCTGACCACTCGATGCAGCATTTTGCAAATTGTAAATCTTTAACAATCCCTCATCACGCATCGCCACTCTCCCCCGCATACTTAATCTTGCGTAAACCTATGCTTTGAAGCATATTCTGATAGCGTGCTTCAGCCTTTTCATCACCAAAGCCAAAATAAGCCTGGACATAGACAGCTACAGCATTGCACTGCACCATATCGGTAATGTCGAACTCCTTATCCGTGGCCTGATTGATATCTTCTTTTGCTGCATTAATCAATACACCAATCTCATCATCGAACGCAGTCGATGTGATCCTCAGTGATTTCTTGCAAAATGTTAAAAGGTTAAGCTCCTCGCTCATCTTCTCTCTCCTTAGCTTGATTAAACGCCTCATAATATGCCTTAGTGATTATGGTGTTACCCACGTGACCGAGGTGGATGCTAGGGTCTGCGATTATCTTGTAACCGCATTCCCTGGCACGCCAACAGAAGGAGTAGTCCTCGCCAACTAAATGAATTGGCGAGAACATATCTCCATATCTGCCCTGAACATCCAAAAGCACTTCGGCCTTCATAAGAACACACCCAAAGCCACAACCGCCAACCTCGAACAATCCTTCAGGAAGCTGCTTGAAGTCATTCCAGAAGCACTTGCCTTCCTCGTCAAAATAAAGCTCGTTGCAAACCACTGGCGTATATGGCTCAACTCTTCGATAATAGATGCCAGTCAGAAAATCCAGATCATTTTCTGTCAATGTTTTCATCATATTTTCTAAGAGCTCAGGCTCAAACATAATGTCCGAATCCAGCCATAAAACGTAATCAGCGCCCATCTCAAGAGCTCTCTTTCCGAGAGCATTTCTTGAGTTGTAAACGAGCGAACCGACCTGAAAGGCCACAGCACAATTGCCGACTTTCTTCAGCATCGAAAGTGATTGTGCGAACACAGCTGGAACGGAATCCATTGAAGGAACAGCTATGAGTATATTCATGAATTAACCTCCTACTTTGTTACACGAACGAATGAGTCAGGTCCTACAATGCCAAGACCTACATACATACGTCCACGGATGCCAACAAGATCCTTAGAAGCGAACTCCTTATCAGTGAACTTTGTGATCTCGATATCTTCGCCATTAGGGAAGTTAGCGAGAGCACCCTCACCGAAATCGCCAACGATCATGTAAACATCGCCAGCTGAAGCAGCATCGAATGAAGGAATTGTGTTGTTAAACTCAACATCAAGACCCTCGAATGGATCTACGCTGAACTTATTAGCATACTGAGCAGCCTTGAAGGTGCCCCATGTAGCCTTATTCATGACGATGATAGGATTTGCAGCCTGATCTGAAAGTAATGCGAGAGCCTGAGCTGCAAGGCCAACAGATACCTGAGTTGCTGTGTAAAGTGGTAATCCCACAGCTGTATCAGTTGAAGCTGTATCAGCTGCAACGATAAGAGCGAGAAGATCATCAACCGCCTTCTTTGCAATCTGATATGTGATCTCATCGTAAATGTAGCGAAGGAATTCCTCTGGGTCGCCCATTCCGATATCAACAGCCTCATCAGAGATTGAGAGCCATTTCTTGATTGAAGTAGGCTTGATTTCTACAGTACCGAGCACCAATGTCTCCTCAGATACAGCGCTGCCGCCTTCTGTGTGAGCTGTTGCTCCAGTAGCAGAAATCTCAAAACCAACCTTGATGTTGCCCTTAATATAGGCCTTGCGAACTCTTCGCATAATGCCTTCACGTTCCCAAGCTGTCTTGATGATGTCATAAACAACATCAGGAACTGGAACGGTACCATTTGTAGCATTTTCAGTTAAAAGAGCACGACACTCTTTGAACTTGTTATCGCTCATGCGGATAGCGTTTGCATAAGCTTCGATGTACTCCTTAGAGTTGCGAATCTCATTGTCACCCATGACAATATCTCCTTTCTTCTCTTCGATTGGTGTAGCAGCCGCAGGATTATCATTGATAATCTGAGCTGCGCGCTCCTCAGCTTCAAGCTGCTCCTTCTTTGCCATAAGAGCCTTGCGCTCTTCAGCAATCTCAGCAAGTTCCTTTTCTCTGGCATCAATCTCAGTCTGCTCGGCTGTCTCAGCCAGTGGAGTAAGAGCCTTGCCTCTTTCCTCGTTTGCCTGAAGCAAATCGAGAATTTCTCTCATCTCTTTACTCATGACAGTTAATCTCCTTTAATCTCTCATTAAGTTCCGAAATCTTCTCCTGCTTTTTCTTTGCGCTCTCCAGCGCAGCTCTTGCATCCGCAAGGCTTCTCTTTCCGCTATCCAGCGAACGAGAAGCTACAGCAGTACCTTCATAAGCGGGGAATGTGCAAATACTTACCTCAAAAATCTGACTAATCGAGGTTATCCTACGCTTAGGATAATCTGTGTCCAGATCAGTCCATTCATCCCCATCTACAATAAAAGCGAAGCTCATGCCAGTGACATCGCCTCGCTTAATTGCCGAATCTGCTTCGAGTGCTCTAGGATTAGCGGAATCCAAATCGGCTTCCATGGCCACATCCTTCTCCTCGATTGCAAGTCGCATTGTTGAATTTTTGGTGTTCCGTCTTGATCTAGCAAGCGGAAGCTCATCAAAATTGTGATTCACAAGAAGTCGAACGTCCTTCAGAGCATCCTCTTTGATTGCTCCAGGAGCGATTGACTCTTCCCACCAACCACCGATATCAGTAGCCTGGTCGAATACAATCGGCTTACCTTCGATGGTAATCTTTGAGCCATCTTCAGATGCTCGGCTCTCTACTGCACCAATAAAAAGCCTAGTCTCCATATTCTCATTCATTGTTTGAATCTCCTTCCTGATCTAAAACATCATCGTCCGAATTACCTGCCTGGTAATTATTAACTGCAATCATAATCTCATCGCCACCACGCTCAGGTCCTAAAGGCTCATAGCCCAGCATCTCGCGATACTCGTCACGAGTGAATAATCCCAGCTCACGAGTGACAGAAATCATATTCGTGACAGCTGACAGTGGCTGATATTTAAGCTTGGCCATATTAGCCGAAACCATATTGCCAAAGCTTTGAGCTCTGGATGTAAAAAGACCATCTGTGAGCACCTGAGTGAATTGAATTCCCCACGGCTCAAGACGGCCCTCATAAACGGCTTCATATTTCTCGGATGTGAAATTGTTCTGAAGGAACTCTTCATTCACTCCGAAATAATCAAACGCTGCATCCTTTGCAAGCTTCATCGTGTCAGCATCAACGACATAAGGCTTCGACTCGATTGGAGTATAGTCAAACTTGCCATCGACCATAAGCACGCCGCCGCTATTCTCAACAGCGAAATTCTCTGACATGAATCTCTCGCGTGCAGCTTTTAGATCCTCTTCTTTCATTACCTGCAGAGCTTTAAGAATTCCACGAATTAAAGCTGAATTCTTAATGCCACCCTTGATACCTTGCTGCTGAGCATCCATCAGCTCCGCAATAGCTCTGAAAGCTTTGTTCGAATCGCCATAGATATCATCTTCCATGAAGTGATTTCTCATGTGGATGATTTCACGATATGGAATGGTGTAATAATGATTCGCCTTCAGCTCGAAACGAATATAATAAACACCATCCTTCTCGTAGATCTTCGTATAGCGATAATTAATCGGCCATAAATTGATAAGGTTTCCGTCCTTGTCATATTCTGGCCAGATATAAGCATTATTACTTGAGAAGTACATCGCAGCGACCTTGTAAATAAAGTCATACTGACTCATATATGGATTAGGCTTTTTCAATACCTTCGCCACGTCAGATGTGCGCTCAGTAATTGAAATATTGTCCTTATCTTTTCGGATAGCTGTCAGCTCCATCTTCGCAAGGTTGCGAGCCAGCGCATCGATACACGCTACAATCGTATCAATATCAAGAAGCTCACCATTGAATCTCTTATAGTGCCAGGTCTCGATATTGAATGGAATTGCCTTCGAGCGCTCCTTGTCAATTGATGATTTTTTTCTCTGTCCAAAAAGACCCATCTTCCTTCTCCTTATCCGACCATCGCAAGATAGTCATCTCTGTACTTTACATAAATGGTGTAAGCATTTAAAAAGCTAACAAGACCATCAATTCGTCTGTTAGCTTGAATTTTTATCGGTTGAATTGCTTCATTGGTGCCTGATTTCTTGACAGCTGTATTCGTCAAACACCACTTGAATATCGGATTATTGTTATAATTGACCTTTTTATCGGCAAGCATACCGCCAAGCTCGTTCATTGGAGCTGTCCATGTGATAGGTCCCTGCGGAACGGCTTCCATGACATCGCCAAACTCTGACTTCATCTCCTCGACCCAGTAATTTGCTAAAGCTCTATCATAGCCCAGTCGCCAGATATCAATCTTGTACTTGTCGCGCATCTCTAAAAACCATTTAGTGATATCCGAATACTTAACGAGCGAACCCTCGCATAAAGTAATCAGGCCACGCTTCTCCCACAATCGATAAGGCGCTTCTTTTGAGCTTGTAGCCTCAAGCATATCCACTCGCTCTTCAGGAAGAAAGTAATGCTGCAAAAGATAAATCTTGTCATCTCCTTTTCTCCTGATGAGAAGTGAAGCACACGTTAAATCTCGCGTACTTGATAAATCGCATCCACCTATGGCATACGAATTATATAAAAGCTGTGGGTCGAACAATTCTTCATTGTTCAACTCTTCCCAACTGAGCCAGCTTGATGATGCTACGTTCTTCAGGTTGAAATCCTTCGTCATAACCGTAGGCTTATAGTTCGGAGAAGTCTTTGCTCTCTCTACGTTAGCCCTCAGCTTGGCTCTGGATTTAATTGAATCGAGACCAGGATTCGCCTTGATCCATTTATCCTCTTCGAACATTTCATCCACTGACTCCAGCTCGTAAACGAATGAAAGAAAATGCTCATCGATTACGTTACCATTCAGCACATTATCAGCATACTCGTAAAGCTCGTCATAAATACCTTCACGGTTATAGCCTGAGGTTGTGATGGTTATGAATAATGGCTGCTCACGTGATTCTGCAGCCATAGCTTGCTTCATAACATCATACAAATTACGGTCTTTAATCGCATGGCACTCGTCAAGGATTACCATTGATGGATTAAGACCATCCAAAGTATTCGAATCACTTGATAGTGGCTGAAATACTCCGAGGTTATATTCGCAATATAGATCTGATTTTCTTGATTTAATATATTTCCTGAGATAAGGCGATTGCTTAACCATATCGCGTGAAGCATTGAATACAATCTTCGCAGCATCGCGCTTCGTAGATACGCAATCAATTTCAGGACCGCCTTCTCTATCTCCCAGCAATCCATAATTGCCTAGAGCCGAAAGCATTGTGCTCTTGCCGTTCTTTCTGCCGATAACGATAAAGACTTCAGTGAATCGTCTTAAGCCTTTTTTATCTACAACTCCATAAATAGCTTGGATGATTGCCTTCTGGAATAGCTCAAGCTTCAGGTCTCGCCCGACATGCCCCTTCGACTGCTTGCAGAAATTCTCAATAAATACAATCGGACGATTGGCCAGCACTGGATCAAAGTGGTATTTTTTATCTTTACCGCTTTGAATATTGATGAGCATCTCCATTGTCTTATAGACTTTAGTGCCCACCTCAATCTCGCCTGATTGGATTTTCTTCCAGTATCGAGCGATATAATTATATTTTTTTATCTCCATCAGAGACTAAGAAACTCGCTCATCAGGTCGGCTGGCTGTTTCTCCTCTTCCTCTGCGAGTGTCGTTAATATCTTAAGCAATGTGGCCACGGTGCCATTGGCAGCCGTTGCCGTCTTGTTATATTCCGCAATGGCGGGATGAGTATAAATGTTCTCGCGATTTTTGACGTATTCCTTTGTCACGAGAGAGCCATCTTCATTGATTGCCTTCTCCAGATCGTTCATGATTTTCATCTGAACCTGGTAACGCTTAAATGTAGTAACAAAAAAGAAATTTGTGGAGACACCTTTTTTCTCCGCATTCTTAACTATTAAATCAGCTTGCTCCTGCAGCGTAAGGTGCTGCTCCTCTTTCTTCTTTGCCATCGCTTCTCTCCTTTCAGGCATCTGCGCGATTTAGACTATTTGATTTATTAGCTTGGCCTTCTGGCCAGTGAGCTCCTGCCATCTATCAATAATGACATCCGCATACTTCGGATCATATTCCATCATGAAGCACCTGCGCTTCAGCTTCTCGCAAACGAGCAGCGTTGTGCCAGAGCCACCGAATAGATCTAAAACATTCTCACCTTCTCGGCTTGAATTTTTGACCTGCTTCTCAATTAGCTCCATCGGCTTCATGGTAGGATGCAAATCATCCTTAACTGGCTTATCGCAAAACAATACAGTCGAGCTCTCTTTGAGCTCCTCAACAAATTGCTGATAATCCTCAAGCTTCCCATCCTTCAGATTATCGATAGAATTGATAATCGTTGAGATGTTTCGCTTCTCACTAAAGTAATGAGCTGCTCCAGGTTTCCATCCATACAAGCAAGGCTCATGTCTCCACTGATAATCTTGACGGCCTAAGGTAAAGTGCTGCTTTACCCAAATCAAATTCTCTTTGATATCAAGACCTGCATCCAGGACAGTCTTTCTGAAAATGTAGCCGTTACTATCAGCGTGCCAAATATAAAACGCAGCTCCCTGCTTCATCACAGCTGCTGCGTTAGAAAAACAATTATATAAAAACTCCTCAAACTCGGAGTCTTTCATGTTATCATTTTCAATCTTAAGATTGTTCGCCGACTCAACATTGACGTTATACGGCGGGTCGGTAACAAGCAGGTCGACCGTACCCCCCCCTAGTAAATCAAGCACTTGCTCGATTTTGGTGGAGTCACCGACCATAAGTCTATGCTTACCCAGCTCCCAGATCTGACCCGATTTTGTAACAGTCGAATCAATCTGCTCCATATATTCCTCAAAAGACTTGTCTACAATATCACTGACAGCCTCTCCATCCAGGATAGAATCATCAATCGAGAATCCAGTCAGATCAATGTTAAACCCTTCATCGGTCAAAGCATTAAGCTCCTGAGCTACAAGCTCCATATCCCACTCGCCCAGCTCACCCAAGCGATTATCTGCCAGGATGTAAGCTCTGCGCTGCTGCTCAGATAATCCCTCAACGAATACGCAAGGAACCTTCTTGATTTTCAGCTCCTTTGCAGCCAAAACTCTGCCATGACCAGCGATTATATTATAATCCTGGTCAATCAAGCACGGAGTCAGGAATCCAAACTCAGAAATTGAATCTTTGAGCTTTTCGAGCTGCTTTTTTCCATGAATCTTCGCGTTATTAGCGTATGGAACGAGCTTTCGCACGTCCACGTTCTCGATTTTTTCGATTGAACCCATATTATGACACGCTCCTTCATTGGTTTCTGGTCATACTCCCAAAAGTCCCAGTCCAAAAACATAAAACTTTTGGCATTTTGTTATAAAAATAGCTTAAAAACGAGCATACTTCTTTAAATAGAACGAAAACCCTTTATTTTTCCAAAAAACCGTAGGTTTTTGCAGTTCAGGTACAAAACAG
>Ga0265301_10001634_pt1 | contig 28672 bp, 25 predicted proteins | sample AusTroGonzalo_MG_2_FD_193488 | JGI IMG/M metagenome (GOLD analysis project Ga0265301, IMG submission 193488) | Bovine rumen microbial communities from tropical cattle in Woodstock, Queensland, Australia - Gonzalo_04 | ecosystem: Host-associated > Mammals > Digestive system > Stomach > Rumen ... | reverse complement strand
CGCGAAGAAAGCGGCTCCTGCGAAGAAGGTTGCTGTCAAGGTCTCCGCGCCTGCGAAGAAAGCCGTTTCTCCTGCGAAGAAGGCCGTTGCTCCTGCGAAGAAAGCTGCTCCTGCGAAGAAGGCTGCTGTCAAGGTCTCCGCGCCTGCGAAGAAAGCCGTTTCTCCTGCGAAGAAGGCTGCTCCTGCGAAGAAGGCTGCTGTCAAGGTCTCCGCGCCTGCGAAGAAGGCCGTTCCTCCCGCGAAGAAAGCCGTTGCTCCTGCGAAGAAGGCCGTTCCTGCGAAGAAAGCCATTGCTCCTGCGAAGAAGACGGCGCCTGCGAAGAAGGCTGCTGTCAAGGTTTCCGCTCCTGCGAAGAAAGCCGAGGCCAAAGTCGAGGCCAAACCTGTTGCGAAGAAGACGACGTCCGCGAAGAAAGCAGATGCAGTGCGCATCTCCGCCACAGCCGCCAGGAAAAAAGCCGACAAGAGCAAGGATGCGCAGTCTTCCCATCACGGACGGATCGTCACGAAGGCCGAGGTGGATGCGCTCCGGATGCACGCGGAAGCCAACGGACACGTCATCCAGAAGTCCCGTCTTTCGCCGAAAATGAAAAAGCACTACCGGGAAGTCCTGCTGAAGCTGAGAGCGTCCTACCAGGATCAGCTGAACATCCATCGCGACGACGCCCTGACCAACAAGAAATCCGGTCCCGGCGCGGGCATGGCAACGCACATGGCCGACCTCGGCAGCGACAATTTCCAGCACGATTTCGAGCTCGGTCTGCTTTCTGACGAAGGCACCGTGATCGAAATGATCGACGAAGCCCTGACGCGCCTTGATGAGAACGAATACGGCATCTGCATGGAATGCGGCGGCGAGATCAATCCCGCCCGCCTCGAAAGCAAGCCGTATGCGCGTTTCTGCGTGGCCTGCAAGTCCCGCAAGGAAATGAGCGAAGGACCGGACCGCCGCCATCGCTGACGACCGGCGCGGAATCCTCCGTGCTGCTACCGGATTCCTGCCGGCCGCGGACCCGCGCGGGGATTGGTTCCGCCGCATCCATAACCATTTTCGCATCCCGCCGCTATGAAGCTTTTTACCCCGGAAGCACAAACGACGCCCGGTTCGCCGCGTGAGCGCCGCATCATCCTCGCGGCCGCATTGACCGCGCTGGCCCTGGTCATCCTGGATCAGGTGACCAAAACGCTGGTGCTGCACTATATCGAACCGCCGAATCCTGCGGCCCACCGGATCACGGTGATCCCCGGCTTTTTCGACCTGACTCACCTCACGAACAAGGGCGCTGCATGGGGCATGTTCCACAATTTCCCGTGGATTCCGTTCGCGATCTCCATCGCCGCGCTCGTCCTGATGATCGTATTTCTGCGCAAGCTCGCCGCCGGGTGGCCGGAACGCTATTTCGCTCTGCTGATGGTAGTGTCCGGGATCGTGGGGAACTGCACGGACCGGCTCTGGCACGGGGCGGTCATCGACTTCCTGCGGTTCCACTGGCTGGACGCGGCCGAATGGCCGTCGTTCAACGTGGCGGATTCGGCGATTTGCTGCGGCGTGACACTCTACGTGATATCCTCGTTCTTCCGTCCCGAAACCAAACCCGAGGGGAAACGGGATGAAGCCGGCGACGCTCCGAAGTCTGCTTGACACGGTCCGGCGTGCGTCCGGGATCCCCGTGATCATGGGGCCGACCGCGGCCGGAAAATCCGAACTGGCGTTCGCACTGGCCCGCGAATGCGGCGGCGAAATCGTTTCCGCCGATTCCATGCAGTTCTACCGCGGGCTCGACATCGGCACGGCTAAGCCGACGGCGGAGGAACGCTGCCAGGTCCCGCATTACCTGATCGACTCCATGGACATCTCGGAGAAATCCGACGTGTTCCGGTTCCGCACCGACGCCCTCCGCATTATCGGCGAAATCCGGTCGCGCGGCAAGCTGCCGATCGTGGCAGGCGGGAGCGGTCTGTACCTTCACGCGCTCGTGTACGGACTCGACGTTCTCCCCGCGGAACAATCCCTGCGGGACAAACTCGACGCCGCCTATGACAACGATGCGGGGTTCCCGGAGCTCGCGGCAATCATGGAGCGCGAATGCCCGCTCGACTTCAGGCGATTTTATCCGCATCGGCGCAAGCTGATCCGGGCCCGCGAAGTCTTTCTTCTCTCCGGGAAACAGATCACCGAACTCCAGTCCGGGGAATCCGCGCCCGATCCGATGTTCGCGCAATTCGTGCTGGTCCGCGACCGGGCCGACCTGATCCGCAGGATACGCAAACGCGCCGAAGCCATGCTGAAATCCGGCTGGATCGAAGAGGCGCGAACCATGCTCGCGCAAGGTCTGCTGAACGCCCCGACCGCGTGGCAGGCCATCGGCTACGCCCAGATCGGCGATTATCTCGCCGGAAGGATGACGCGTGACGAACTGCTCGAATCCATCGTGATCGCGACGCGCCAGTTTGCGCGCAGACAGGCCACTTGGTTCCGCAACCGGCATAAGGAAGCCGCGTTCCTGTCCGTTCCGGCAGAGGATTGATCTGCCGTTTGAAAATCCGCAGTCCGACAGCCCTTCGCCCATCCGTTCCGGGGATGCGGTGGAATGACGGAACATCCGTCAAATTTGTCCGTCAAACCGTCAATCCGTTCTGTTTCAAAATGTTACAGAGTGACGGACAAACCGTCATTTCCGTCGGATACTCCGTCGGACTCTTTGGCTGATCCGCGATCCTTACCTCCGGCAAAGACATCGGGATTTCCCGGAAAAACGTGGATTTGCGGCTTGAAAAAAACGGGGACGGGGGATAGATTAATGGATCCGGACAAATGAATGCCAGGCTATTCTTTCAATCCCGCCCGGGCCGCTGAATCCAGTCATATTTTCGTTATAAAATCCGCTTTGAATCCGCCAGAGAAGAGTGAACCTTCCGCAACTATGAGTGACCGCACGTACATCGCCATTGATCTGAAGTCATTCTACGCCTCGGTGGAATGCGCCGACCGCAAGCTCGACCCGCTGACCACGAACCTGGTGGTGGCCGACCAGAGCCGGACGGAAAAGACGATCTGCCTGGCCGTGTCTCCGTCGCTGAAAGCGGTCGGGATCCCCGGTCGGCCGAGGCTGTTCGAGGTTGTGCAGAAGGTTCGCGAGGTCAACATCGACCGTCTGAACCGCGCCCCGAAAGGCGGTTTCACCGGGAAGTCCAGCAACGCCGTTGAGCTCAGGACGGATCCGTCGATGGAGCTGGACTACATCGTGGCCGTGCCGCGTATGGGGCGGTACATGGAGGTGAGCTCGGCGATCTACTGCATCTACCTGCGGCACGTGGCGCCGGAGGACATCCACGTGTATTCCATCGACGAGGTTTTCATCGACGCGACGAAGTACCTGAAGCTGTATCGCCTCACGGCCCGGGAGTTCACTATGAAACTGGTCCGGGAGGTCCTGGCCGAAACGGGCATCACGGCGACCGCCGGGATCGGGACGAACCTGTACCTGTGCAAGATCGCCATGGACATCGTGGCCAAGCACATTCCCGCGGACCGGGACGGCGTGCGCATCGCCGAGCTGGACGAGCAGGGCTACCGCGAAAAACTCTGGGAACACCGCCCGCTCACGGATTTCTGGCGCATCGGGCATGGATACGCCCGGCGCCTGGAGTCGCGCGGGATGCGGACGATGGGGGACGTGGCGCGGATGTCCGTGCGGAACGAGGACGTGCTGTACCGGATGTTCGGGGTGAACGCGGAATTGCTCATCGACCACGCGTGGGGCTGGGAGCCGTGCACGATCACGGAGATCAAGGCGTACCGGCCGGAGAACAACAGTCTGAGCTCCGGTCAGGTGCTGAAGGAGCCGTATCCGTTCGACAAGGCGCGGCTCGTGGCGAAGGAAATGGCGGATATGCTCGTACTCAGTCTGGTCGAAAAACAGCTCGCGGCGGACCAGGTGATCCTGACCGTGGGGTACGACACGTCGAACTTGGCCACGCCCGAACAGAGGGCGAAGTATTCCGGCGAAACGCGGATCAACCATTACGGACGCGAGGTGCCGAAAGAGGCGCACGGGGCTGTCCGGCTTGGCCGGCATACGTCGTCGTCCCGACTGTTCGTCGAGGCCGTCGACGCGCTGTTCGGGCAGGTGGTCGATCCGGCGCTGCTGGTCCGGCGCATCACGGTCGCGGCCAATCATGTGCTGAACGAGCGCGAGGCGAAGAAGATCGCTGCCGGAGCCGACGAACAGCCGGACCTTTTCCTGGACCGCGAGGAAGTCGCGAGGCGGAAAGCCGAGGAGGAGGCCGGTGCGGAGCGGGAGAAAAACCTTCAGCACGCCATTCTCGACATCAAGCGCAAACTCGGGAAAAACGCGATCCTGAAGGGCATGAACCTGCTGGAGGGCGCGACGGCGAAGGAACGCAATCAGCAGGTCGGCGGGCACAGGGAGTAGCCGGGGCAGGGGAAGCCGACGTCAGTTTGTCGCGCTGTTTTTCGCGGCGGAGGCGAGTTGGGCGGCCTTGCGCTGTCTGCGTTTTTCGAACTGGAACATCTGAATGGCGTTCCAGCTGTTGTGCCACAGGATATAGAAAAGGGGGCCGAGGGCGGCGATCGGCGAAGCGAACGTGATCGCAAGGTAGATCGTGAACGAGGTGTTTTTCTGGCCGAGCAGCTGACTGGATTCGAGCTTGCAGCGGCGCGGGCCGATGATCCATCCGAGCAGGAAGTTCAGGACGCAGACGGCGAGCGTGGCGCATCCGATCTGAAGCATGATGGAAAACGCGCTGACCTCTTGTTCGTCGAACGTCGTACGGGCAACGCCGCCGAGGATGAGCAGCATGATCGACCAGGCCCAGAGCGCGTGCGGCGCGATCTTGTACTTGGCGAAGTCGGCGAGCCAGGGCCAGAAATGAAGCAGGACGCGGGAGAGGAATACGGGGAGCGCCATCACGAGCGCGATGTTCAGGAAGACTTCGTTCACGAAATCCCATTTCAAGTGCCCCGTGACGAGCGGGAGCAAGCCGATCAGGAACAATGAAATGCCGATGTCGCTGATCAGGAAGCCCATCAGCACGGTGGCGACGTTCCCGCCGAGAAACGCGATCACGACGGGTGCGGCGGTGGCCGTGGGGGAGATCGCCGTGAAGAAAACGGCTTTCGCGACCTCGGTGTTGCCGCCGCAGAACCAGCATGCGATCAGCCACGCCAGTACGCCGATGACCAGATTTGCCGCAAGCAGATACCAGTGGTAAAGCCGCATCTTCAGTCCGCTGAATTTGATGCCGAGGCAGGCGTTCAGAAGCATGATGACGAGGAGCCAGCGGACCATGAATTTCGCACTGGCCATCCACGGGCAGCAGAGCCCGATAAAGAGCGGGATGATGATTTTTGCCGGCTGACTGAGCGCTTTCCACATGGGAGGAATCGCCTGGGGTTGTTGATATTCTGTACGGACGAAAAAAACATGAAATATTAATATACCTCTGAAAGGAAGTGTTTTCAAGAAGAAAACGCTGTGAGGGGGAGGAGAATCAGACCGGAGCAGGGAGAATACGATGTTGTCCGGCGCAACCGATAGAAACGGCAAGCGATTGCACTGCGGGGCGGGCCGGATGTGTGCAAAATGCGTTTTGGGTGAAGAGTCCGTGCGGCGCCGTCCGGGACGAAACGGGATTTCCCGCGGCAGGGAAGATCCGGGAAAAAGCCGAGGGCGCATTTGTTTCTTCCTTAGATGATGAAAGAAGCCGTCCGGAAAAAAGGGCTGGAAAAGACGCATGAACCGCGCGGAAAAGCAAACGGGAGTGTCGCGGCGGCGTTCGTACGGACTCTTTATCTTTTTTGGGGCACCTCTATTCATTTTATCCGGTGGCTTTTCGCATCTGGCCAAAGTCCAACTGGTAAGATTTTCGATGGTTACGTTTTCAGGTAGCCGTCTTCAAATCTTCCTGCATTGTCTTTTTGCCCATCTGCTGAAAAATCCATCCGCACAAATGAATAGAGATACCCCCTTATCGAAAAAAAACAAGCGGGAGGGCGATGAGCGATGAAGCTGACGGAATATTTTCTGCCGTACCAGAGACGGTGGATCCTGGACGATTCGCGAATGAAACTGTACGCGAAGTCGCGCCGGATCGGCATCACCTATGCCACGAGCTTCCGCGTGAACGACAAATGCCTGCGGCGTCCGGGCACGGTGCAATGGGTCACCAGCCGCGACGAGTTCACGGCGCGCGAGTTCATCACGGACTACGTCGCGAAGTGGGCGGCGGCGGCCAACGTGGTCTGCCGCGGACTCGCCGGAGAACGGGCGGTGGTGATCGACCCGCTGCACGGCATCCGGGCATACACGGCGGAGTACGGCAACGGCAGCCGCGTGATCAGCCTTTCCAGCACGCCCGAGGCGTTCGCGGGGAAAGGCGGGGACATCCTGATCGACGAGGCGGACCTGCACAAGGACAGCGGGCGCGTGATCGACATGGCGCTGCCCTGCACGACTTGGGGCGGTCAGCTCGAAATGGTGTCGGCCCTGAGCGTGGACGGCAGCGCGGAATCGGCGTTCTGCCGGATGCTTCACGAGGCGGAACATGGCGCGAATGCAATGGGGTGGAGCGTCCACCGGACGAGCATCCTGGACGCCGTGGAGCAGGGCTTCGTGGAGCGCGTGAGCGAAATGACCGGATGCGCGCTGAGCCGGGAGGAGTGGCTGAAGCGGATGCGTGCGAAATGCCGCACGGAAGACGCCTGGCGGACGCAGTATCTGATCGAGGCGGCCGAGGCGGGCGCGGCACTGCTCGACTACGGCATGATCGGGGGCTGCGAACTCGACGCGGACGAACTGCGGAAGGCGGCCGGAGAACATCCGAAGGCCGAACGGTACGGTGGATACGACGTGGGGCGGAAGAAGGACGTGGCGGTGTATTTCGAGTTCATGCGCGTCGGGGACATCCTCTGGCAGAGCGCGTACGAGGTCATGGAGAACATGCCGTTCCGCATGCAGGCGGACGCGCTGGCGCGGCGGCTCGACGACGGACGGCTTGGGCGGCTCTGCATCGACGCGACCGGGATCGGGATGATGCTGGCGGAGGAGATGCAGGAGCGGTTCGGGAAATACCGCGTGGAAAGCGTGACGTTCACTGCGCCTGTGAAATCCGCGCTCGCCATGCCCGTCCGGGCGGCGTTCGAATCGCGCGGAATCCGCATCCTGGCCGACGACGTCCTGCGGCACGACCTGCACAAGATCGTGCGAAGCGTGACTGCCGCCGGAAACGTGCGGTACGACGCGGAGCGCGACGAATCCGGGCATTCGGACCGGTTCTGGGCGCTCGCGCTGGCGATCCATGCGGCGGGACGCGGCAACGAAGGTCCGTGCGGAATCGACCCACTGCCGGCGCATGTGCGTCTGCAGGAGGAATCATATTTCGGCTGGAGGTAAAATCCGGTCAGACAGAGAGCTTTCTACCCACGGACAAAATCTCCGCGGGGACATGACGAACTCAACAAAGGAGCGGAAAATGGGAACTGTAAAACGGGATGCGAACGGAGTCCCGACGGAATGGACGCTGCTGCATGCGGGCGTAAACCGACTCGTGAAAAACGGGAAGGACTATGAGCTGCATCTGAGCGTGGAGGACCTGGAGGCGATCGCGGCGTATCAGGCGAAGAAAGGCGAGGCGATCCCGATCGACTCCAACCATTATCTCCATGTGCTGGCGGAGAAGCACGGCGTGGAGGAGGATGAGGCGCTACGCCTGGTGCCGTCGGGCGTGGCGGCAATGGGCTTCGGGACGCTGTTCCGCGAGGGCGACGAACTGCGCATCCGTGCGGAGTGGACCCCCGGCGCGTACGAACTGCTGAAGGAAAAGATATTCCGGTACTGTTCGCCGGTCATCCGCGGGCTGAAGGAAGGCCCGATCCGCATCACCAGCGTGGCGATGGAAAACGAACCCGCGCTGAATTTCGAAGACGTGCTGGCCGCGGGCGGCGAAGACGCCGACCCGGAGGATATCGCGCGGAACATGCTTGAACTGAAGCGGCCGCAGGACCCGGTCGAGCGCGCGCTCGGGAAACTGCTCGGAAAGGATTTCCTGGACGAGATCTCGCTGGCCGGAGAAGACGACGCGGAAACCGCATTTGAACGTACGGCGGCGGCGATCGAGGCCAAGGCGGAGACCATAGCCGCCATGCGCGCGGGGCTGGGCCTGACGGACGGCGAACCGGACGAGGCCATGTCCGGGGCGCTGGACGCCGTGAAAGCGCGCGCCGGCGAGGCGGATTCGCTGCGGATGGAGCTTGACACGCTGGCCGCGGCCGCCGAGGATCAACGCAAGGCGGAGCTGATCGAACGCGGCCTTCAGGAAGGAAAACTGACGCACGCGCTGGAAGGCTGGGCGAAAAGTCAGGACTGCGCCGTACTGGCGTCCTACCTGGAACACGCTCCCGCCGTGGTGCCGGGCCGCATGGAGTACGCACCGGACAGGAAGCGGGCGCAGGTCAGGAGCCTGAGCGCGGCGGACGAGGAAATGATCCGCAAGTTCGGATTCGACAAGGAAGAATACCAACGCGCCATTTACGGCTGAAACAGCCGTAAATTTGAGCGCAAAAATACCCACAACAAAAAAGGAGACATGAACCATGTCAGCACTCACTGAAGCCAGGGACACCCGTGAAATCGCGGCCGGAGGCGTCCACTACACGCGTGAATTCACCGTCGCGACCGGCAGCACCGTCTACGCGGGCGCCATTACCGCCGTCAACTCCAGTGGCAAAGCCATCCCCGCCACGTCCTCGGGCGCCATTACGGTGATCGGCCGTGCCGAAAACACAGCGGTCGCCGGCGAGACCGTGAAGACGCGTTCCGGCATGTTCCTCTACAACCCGGTCAGCAGCGGCGCGATCAGCGTCACCGACGTGAACAAGAAATGCTACGTGGCCGATGATCAGACCGTCACGCTCACGAGCGGGACTTCGGCCGTCGTGGCCGGCGTCGTGCGGGATGTGATCTCGGGCGGCGTGGTGACGGAAATCGGCAACGGCCCGCTCTGATGCGGCCGACCCGGCACAATCTGAAACCCATTCAAACCGAAAGGAAACAAGAAGATGGAACTGAATCATGAAACGCTGTCCGCAATGCGCACCAGCTTCAACCTGAAGTTCAAACAGGCGGTGGAAGGCGCCGAGACGATCTACCGCGAGCTGGCGGACATCGAGGGCGATCCGAAGCACACCGCCATGGAAATCCCGTTCCTCGACGCCTTCGCCGGGATGCGCGAATGGCTCGGCCCGCGCCAGATCAAGAACCTGGCCACGCACAAGATCCGCCTTGTGGAACGTCCGTGGGAGGACACTGTGGCGATCCCGGTCCGCGACGTCGAGAGCGACAACTGGGGCATCTACGGTACGCTCGTGGCGGCCATGGGCGAGGCTGGCGAACAGCTGTGGGACACGCTCTTCACCGAGGCGCTGGTGAACCCGCCGAACTGGATTGACGGCGCCGCGTTCTACAGCAATTCCCGCAAGTACGGTCCGAGCACGATCAACAACGTGACGACCAACGCGCTCACGTTCGCCAACTTCGGCTCGTTCTTCACCCAGATGTACTCGTTCCGCGGCCACAACGGCCAGCCCGTCAACACGCGTCCGACGCACCTGATCGTCGGTCCCGCGCTGGAGGACACCGCCCGCGAAATCCTGTACTCCGACACCTATCGCGACGCCAGCGACCAGGAATTCGCGAACCCGCACAAGGACAAAGTGAAACTGGTCGTCAGCCCGCGTCTGACCGGGACCAACGCCAACTACTGGTTCCTCGGCCGCTTCACCGGCGCGCTGAAGCCGATCCTGGTGCTGAAGAACAAGGAAGCCGCGCTCACGATCCTGAATCAGCCGAACGACGAAAACGTCTTTATGGACGGCAGAATCCTGTTCGGCGCCGAGGCGTACGGCAACGCGGCCGCACTCTTCCCGCATCTGCTGGGACGCGGCGGCACCGCGGCCGGCTGATCTCAGACTGATCTTGATCTGAGGCTGACTGAACGGCAGGCGGCACGTGGCGGTCGACGCGAGAATCCGCCGTGAATCATAATCTCCTTGGCGCGGAGGCATGCGGCCTGAATGCCGGTTTTCGGGAAACGGAAGCCGGCTCGGACCTCATGCCGCACGGGTTCTCCGTCGCCGCCTCGCACCGCCGGGCTCAGCCCGGCTTTTTTTGCGTCCGGATCATAGGACGCCCCCATCAACGAAACGAAAGGACAAATCCATGGCATACGCCACAATCAATGAACTGAAAGTCCGGCTCGGACAGGACTACACGGGCCTGTACGGGACCGGCGACACGGGCGCCGCCGCCGCGCAGGCCGACCTGGACGCGGCCGCCGCCGAGATCGATGCAGCGGTCGGATGCCGCTACGAGACGCCGGTCGCCTCCGAACGCGCCGCCGCGCTGCTCCGGGACTGGAACCTGACCCTGTGCGAGGAACGGTCGCGGGTGCGCTGCGCGGGAGACGCCCTGCCCGGAAAGATCGGAATGCGCATCGCCCATGTGCGGCAATCGCTTGGAAAAACGGCATCGGGCGAGCTGATCCTGCCCGGCGCGACGGAAAACATGCGCGGACAGGGATTCGCGACTGTCGCCTGCGACGAACCGGTCTTCAGCCGCGACACGATGAAAGGATATTGAACATGCGCTTGCTGGGATTGATTTCGGGGTGGAACGGAGGCGGGTTCGACATCGCCATGCGGAATGTCCGCGTGCGTTCGGACCTGACCGGGACCACGTCCGCATACGACGAGAACGGCAGGCAGGACAAGCTCGTCGCCGTGAGCTGCCGCACCAGGCTTGATTTCGACGGATTCGTGGATGGCGGCAACATCCCTGAGGCCGGGTCGACGCTCGCGTTCCGCGGGCGGACATTCCTGATCACATCGGCGGTCCTGACGGCGGAAAAAGGGCGGTTCCAGCGGTATGCCGTCAGCGCGGAGCGAAGCGACGAGGCGGAAGTGTCGGGGCTGAGGAACTGAGCCCGCGGCTCGAAAAAACAACCAAGAACAACGGGAGACAGACATGAACGGGAAAATGCAGGCAGGGGCTTCGGCCGGGACACGGCAGGACGAATACGACCCGGAAACGGAGATCATCATGGAAATCCTGAACCGGATCAACGCCGAGCTCGACGAGATCGCGGAAAAGCTAGAAGAAATCGGCAAGATCGATTGACTGGGAGGACGCGGACATGCTGAAACTGAAACACAAAAGCGCCGTCATGACGTCGAATTCCGGGGGGACCTCCTACCGCGAAATCTACTACGGGACACGGGAAGAGGTCGAGGAACGGAGCGGGCGTCTGGCGATTGGCGACCGTGACAAGTCGGGCGAATACGAACTGGTCTCGTGGCGGACCCGGCAGATCGGCGGCCCGATTTACGAAATCGAACTCGTGTGGGAAAATCCGAACATGGGAAGCAATATCCGTTTCCTGGTCGGACGCCACGGCCCCAGGGAGCATTCGCTGGACGTGACCGTGATGGCTGTGCCGCTGGAACAGCACGCGGACTACAAAACGAACTGGAACTACTGCCTCGCGGCCAAGGGGACCGACGTAACGCCTGCATGGTGGTCGACCGCGACGGACCCCGTGCTGACCGAGTCCCAGCGTGCGAGCTACCGCTGGGTGAAGACGCCGAACGCGGTTTCCGCGCTCGGGGAATCCTGGCATCTGCTGAAAATGCCGACGATGAACGGCGACAGCTGGCTGATGCCGAGCTACACGATCACGGAATTCAGCCGCCATTGCGGAATCCGCGACGCATCGTGGGCCGCGGCGGCCTGCGCGGGCAAGATCTGCACCCCGGCACTCGGCGATTTCGGCGTCGGCGTCGCGAACTGGCTGAACCTCGGCGGGCGGATTTACCCCGACGGACGCCGCTATGTGGCGAAGGTCGTGTACAAGGCGTCTCCCGATCCGGCGGGCTGGGACACCCGTCTCTATGAATCCGCGGAAAGCGGGGAGACGGAGGAACAGGAGGAAGAAGAATGATCACTCCGAGACTGGAATCCGGCGAGAACCTGTTCGAGGTCCTGCGGGAGAAATTCAACGCGCTGGCCGACGCCGTGGACCGGCTTGACAAGCTCGCGTCCGCCTCGCCGCTTCTGGACGTGGTCGACATGGGCGAGGGCAAGCTCATCCGCTGGAACGGGCCGACCCCGGAACCCGGGGGCGTGGCTGCCGAACCCGTCGTCGTGTCCGGTTACGCCGGAGCGTTCACGGTCGAGCTGGTCGGCGGGACGTCCGCGCGGATTTTCAACGCCGGCGATCCGAACGGAGAATACGCGGGCGAAATCGTGGTCGGGACCACCCACCACAACATGCCCGCTGGAACCGTTCAGATCGTGCAGGGCGAGCCGTCCGACGTCTATTTGACCGTGTACTACAACACCGGGACCTCCGCCCTGGTGTACGCATACGCCACGACGCTGTCCGCGTCCGTCACGGGCGCGCAGGGCTGGTACAGAAAACTGGCTGTCGTGAGCGCGTCCGGGACGGTGACGCAGGTGCATTTCGGCGGAAACGTCGAAATCGCCGGAAGGTGGTGCTGACGATGGGCTGGAGCGACTATCATCTGGACGATCCGGTTTTCTGCACGCCGCTGCCCGTGATGCACGGACTGGTTTCCGCCGTATGCGAACGGCGCGAAGCGCTGGATTCCGCATTCCACGCGAGCTGCGTGTCGTCCGGCATCTCTGCCGTGGCAGAAAACTGCCTGACGGAGATGCTGTTCCGCAGCGCGGCGGTGGAAATCCCGTTCCGGCGGATCGAAAAGGAGATGCCTTCGTTCATTCCGTACGACACCGGTGTTTCGAGCTTGATCTCGTTCATGCACATGTTCGACGCGTTCCTGCGTGAAACGCTGGAGGTAACCGGAGAGCGATTGTATTCGGACAGCGCGGGAACCCGGACATACGTTTCGCCGGAGGAACTGGCTTCGGCCCTGCAGGAACCTCTGATCGCGCCGTATTCCATCGACGACGGGGCGGCGTCGAACGCGGACGGCGACTTTCAGGTCGTGCTCAATGCCGCCTGGGCGTCGCAGCGCGCGAGGATGCTGAAACAGCTCCGGTATGTCAGCATTGTCAACGGCGGTTTTTTGATGCGGCAGGCGGTGCCGAACCTCAATTATTACGGCGGGACTCCGCAGGGTGCCTACGACGCGATCCTGTCGCGGACTTTTGCCGACGTCAGGTTCGCGGGATGGGATAACCCGCTGGAATGCCGTCTGGAATACCATTACAATGCATGGGATGTGCCGGGGGAACGCTGGGCGGTTGATTCCGCCTTGGAAACCTTGCGGATCACCCCGGTTTTCGACGGATGCCTGACGACCTCCGCCGGGATGATCGGCTTCGACGCCGTCGACCTGCGGGAACGGGACAGCGAAGGTGAGATCATAGAGAATGCGTCCAACACGTATGTGTTCGACCCGCTCTGCACGACCGTTTCATCGGGCGCGAACACGCTCGTCCTGAGCAGCGGCAGTTTTGCGGACTGGGGATGCGGCTCGGCGTCTCCCATCGGCGGTTCGGATACCGCGCCCGGTCATTACGTCCGGGGCTGGCAGGCCCGGAACGTCAAAGTCATCTACGACTACGAATCAACTTTCAACTTCAAACAGGGGAACTGAAAATGCAGGACATTGTTTTTTACGCGGCCGCGAACGAAACGCTCGGGGTCGTACGCGACTATGCCAACAGCAGAAACGAATATGCGCCGACTCTGGTGCTCGGTGTTTCCGTCTGCCTCCGGATGCGTCTGTTCGCCGGCTCCGAATCGGCCGCGCCGTTTCCGGTCGACTCGTTCAGCGGCATCACGAGCTGGAAATGGCGCATGGACTCCGATTTCGACCGGGAAACGCCGTACAAACTGAACGCGGACAGCAACGGCATATCGGTCCAGACGGTGACCGACACGATTGACGGGGAAACGCTGAGCTTCACGGAGTTCGCGATCCAGATATCCGATATGAACACGCTGGAACTCGCGACCTGGCTCGGAACCGAAAAGAAGAAAACGGGCCTGACCGGCGAACTTGTCGGCTATGACAGCTCCGGAAATGCCGTTTTCGTCCTTCAGATCGACGATTTTACCGTGCGAAACAGGCTGGCCGGACTGAACGAACCAACCTCGAACGATCAGGAATATCTGACCCGTTCCGAGACGGAAAATCTGGTGTCGTCCGCTGTGGCGGCCAAGCAGGATAAGCTGACCTCCGCGAATGCCGGCGAGGGCATCACGATCGATTCGGGCGGGACGATCAGCTTGAGCAGTGCCATCCTCGGCGGCACCAACGGCGTCCAGCTCGTGAACGGCGTGACGCAGATGGATACGGGCGACGGCCTTCTCGTGGAAGCCGGCCGGATCGCAATCGACGACGCATCCGTGGCGGACGTGATCGCCGGCATTGAAGGTGGCACTGCGAGCATCAACGACGAGGTCGTTACGCCCGGCAACCTGCGCGGCGCGCTCAGCATCGGGCAGGCGGTCGACGTGAGCTGCAAACCGTACAACAACAGCGGCAGCATCGTTTACGTAAACAATGACTTCCTGCAGGGCTTCACCTGCTCCATGGTCAGCGGCACCACGGTCGGATTCTATGATGCGACGACGCACAAGTTCCCGAAGTTCGCCGACGATCTGGTCTACCTGTTCCTCGCCGACGTGTCCGGTTCCGGCGTCATTACTCCGAACGGAGGCTCTGCCATCACGCTGTCCGGCAGGCCGCAGCGCATCACGATGAAAGTGACGGCAAATAACTCCGGTTTCTTCTCCGCCTCCGCGTCGGCGACCGTCAACGTGGCCAACTGGCGCCAGTACGAGGTGACCGCGCTCACCGATGAGGCCGTTGAGTTTCTCGGCAGTACGGTGTCCAATCCGAATCCGGACAGGCTCTTCCGCAGCACTTCCACAGCAAATGTTATAAACAGGTACCTCGTGAAGCAGGATATGGTGTGCCCGTGGATCAAGATCATCGGCATGCCAGACAACAGCGATTTCACGGTCGCCGCCGGCCTGAGTTACAAGATCCGGTACACCAACGACAACGCGCACAAGATTACGGTCGATACCATCCCGCAGGACGCTTACGGAAAGGACGCTCACATCCAGATGTTCATCAAGGGAGCGTCCAGCGTGCAGTTCCAGCCGCCTCTGATCCTGATGGAAGCGCTGAAGCCAAACGCCGGCCACAATCTGACCGTGAAGTTCCGCGATGGCTCCGCGTATGTTTACGTGGACGACCTGAATGCGGGCTATCTCGTGGTGTTCCCGACCGGCTCTACAGAGGGCACGCTCGCCTATGGCCTTACCATGACGCCGGCCAATGCCTCCGATGACAAGTACATTATTTTCGGCTCCACAGTAAATGGCGCTGTCTGCGACTTCGGCACAGTGACAGCTGTTTACGGCTCGCAGTCGACGATTATCAACATGATCGGCAACGGCTCGAACCTGACGTCCGTCGGTGGCACGCTGACCGTTCCATCCGGCAAGACTGTCAACATTCAGGAGCTGGCTGTTACCGGCAGCAGCATCAATGGCGCCGGCACGGTGGATTTCACGAACGCGGCCATTGAGAACAGTGTGCTTGATGTTTCGACACTGAAAGTGCATGACGTCAAGATCAACGGCACGCTCAGGACAAAGGCCATCGACGCATACGGCAACATCGGCAGCGATGAGCTGGGCTATGTCACCGATCTGTACGGCTCAGGCCAGGATCAGCTTGTAAACCCGAAAGTCAGCGGCTGCACGGTGTCGAACCTGGTCATTGAAGGCGCCACCACAAGCAATGCCATATTCAACACGCGCTTTGACAATCCATGGACGCTGTCCATCAACAACTGTCTGCTCAAGGACAATCTCAGCGTAACCGGCAACGGCTGCGTGTTTTATATGACCGGCCTTTCGACGGTCAGTCTTACCGGCACGACCATTAGCGGCGGCACGGCGAAGACTGCGAACCTTGCTGGAAATGGCGGGATGGTAAACGGCAACTCGTCTTCTGGTTATGCCGAGCTGTATGCCAAAGACTGTACATGGATAAACAATTACATTCAAATTCAACAAGGCTCGAAAGTCCGATCTTATTTTTCGGGCAGGATCACGCTGAATGATACCTATATCGCGTCGGGCAAGACCGAAGTGTTCTTTGCAGACAATACGGTGATAGATGTGTCCGGCACTTTGCGATATGGCGCGCGAGACAGGATTCTAAGTCGTGATGACGCGAATTGCGATAACATCAACATCGGTAACAATGTTTCGTTCATTACCGTGTCCGGCGTGACAATGACGCTTGACGCCTGTACATGCGGATATATCACGTTTGGAGGCATCTTCCACGATTACAGGGGCAGCATCACCGTTTCGGCCGCGGCGGCGGATCCCTGGCGGGCGGTCAATGTCATCTTCCGGTCTCCGCTGGATGCACACAATGCTTCCACGATTCAGCTCTCCGGCACGACTTTCACCAGCGGATCAATGATATCAAGCCCGCCGGCACGCATCCAGCTTCCCGGTGGCTCTACGAACAGTTTCGCCGGCAATACTACCAGTGATGGGACAACGATTCTGCAGGCATCGGTGATTGTGGTCGGCATTAATCCGGCAACGCCCTCGGGAAGCGCTACCATCGTGGCAAGCGGAGCAACCCCGAAGGTCAGCGGCATCGGTACTTATATAGCCAAGGACGGCAGCAACGACTTCACGACGCTCAGCAATGTGAACAGCGTTACGGTTTCCAGCGGGGCTTCTACCGTGGCAAGCTCGCTGGCAAGCGCACTGGCGCTGACGACAAGCGCAGGCGGCCAGAACCGCTGGGTCAAGCTGGCCAACAATCTGACTGCGACGGCTGCCTACACGAATGGCGCCGCGGTGTCGGACAAGCGTATCCTTACGGCGGAGTACGAACCGGTCCTGGCCGGAAACTTCAGCCTTTCCAGCGGGGCGGTGATGACGGTCAACGAGGCGACCAGAACGACGACGATCGCAAGCGCGGCGATGGTGATGAGCAGCGTCGAGATCCCTTCCGGGGCGACGCTCAGAGTCAGCGGCGGCGGCCTGACGATTGAAAGCATGAGCGGAGCAGGGGGGACGATCGAGTTGGCGGGAAGCAATGCGTTTCAGATGACCGGCGGAACGATCGGGCGCGTCGTCGTCTCCTCCGGCGCGGTCATCAACCTCACATCATCCATCGTCCCCGGATGCGGCATTACGGTTTACGGCGGAGGCAGTTTGTCGCCGACGATGATCGTCTGCGGCGGCAGTTCCCGAATATTTGAAGATGTTGAAATCCGAGGTACGACGATCACCGATCAGGGCATCATCTACGGCGCCACAGTGTACTCCAACGTTGGTGACGATCACTATGTCTACTTCACCGGGGACGGCGGCGCGACGTCGAGTTCCGTCATCGTGACCGGCGCGACCGAATACGTCGTCTCGGGCGGCCTCGTGCGTATCGTCGGGACATGAAAAGAAAGGGGTATCCAATGAAACACTACATTTTCGGCAATCAGTCTTTCGAAGAGCTTCCGGGCATGCTCCGGCTGGCCGACGGTTCGACCGTCAGCCCGGTCACGGAGGAGACTTTCACGGCGTATGGCGGCACGATCACGGACGACGGCGAACCCACGCCGAAGGAGGCGGTCGTCGCCTCGCTGAACAGTCTGCTGCAGGATCTCGCGGAACAGGTCGAAGGAATCACCGTTGCCGAGTTCAAGGCGGCGGCATCCGCGATGCACAGCGGCGAGCTCGTCGCGTACGCCAGACAAAAGGGCGTGAGCGAAGAGATCGTCGCCTCCGCCCGTCTCCGCGTGATGGAGATCATGGCGGATGCGCTCCGCGAAGGCGTGACCTGGGCGGAGCTCGTCGGGGGGATCGCGGCAAATTGAAGCAGTTCAGGATCAAAATGAACGGCCGCTACCCCGTTTCGTACGTCCGGGAAATCCGCGAACACTGCGACCGGATCGGCGTCCGCGCCCCGGACTCGTTCTGGCGGGCGAGCATGGAGGAGCTCACAGCGGCGTTCAACGGTGTCGGTCCGGACCGCTGGTGTCCCGTGTTCCGTTCGGCGGTCAGCTGGCTGCTGAAGCCGTTTTTTACGGCTGCGCTGCCCCACGACTGGGAATACAGCCGACCGGAAAAGAGCTACCTGGCGTTCACCGCCGCGAACTGGCGGTTCGCCGTCAACAGCTGCCTTGAGGCGCTGGACGAACGCCGCCTGAGCATGGTCTTCATGGGGCTTGCGCTCGCGGCCCTCTGCCAGTTGTTCGGATGGGGCGGCTATCTGAAGGGAGGAACAAGACATGACGACTGAGGAAAAACAGGAGATCGCGGTCATTCTCGGCGACGTGCTGACTGCTCACGACTGGCGCTGTCCGAACGGCATCGACGCGGACACGGCATCCACGCTGAAGTCGTTCGCGGACGCGGTCCGGAGCGGGAAGAAGACCGCCTACAAGGCGTTCATCACGCTCGCCATCGGCGCGCTCTGCGCCGCATTTCTGGCCGGGATCCGCGAAATCTTCAACAAATGAAACACGGACGTTTCCGCGCCGGACCCGCCGCAAACAAACAACGGGCGGACCGGCACGGAACATCCAAAAACAACAGAGGAGAACAGATAAACCATGATGAGAAAACTCGTTTCGCTGTTTGTCGCGAGCCTGATCGCCGTGCTGAATGGATGCACTGCGGCCGACACGATCGCCGCGGGCCTTTCCGAAAAGGCCATCTCCGGCGAGGGCATGTTCGGCGTCTCGAAGCTCGGGATCGACGCCGCCACGAAGACGCCGACGCTTCAGGCCATCCTTGTACGAGGAAACTACACTTCGGTTCCGACCGGAATCGAGTTCATCGAGTACTCGGAATCCACTGACCGTTCGATCTGGAATCCCGAGGCGTTCACGTACAAAAAACGCCTCGTCTTCGGTTCCGCCGAACGCAGCCGCATGGACGAAGTCGTCAAGGCCGTCGGGGAACAAGTGAAAACACCAGTGACCGACCGGTGACCGACCGGCATCCGTAAAACACAAACGGGGAACGCAATCCTTCAACAGGGGGAGCGTTCCCCTTTTTTTATTTCCTTTTTCCTGTTTTGCGGTTGAAAAATCCGGGTTTCGGCTGTATAATAGTTTCCGCATCGCTTTTATAAAAGAGGACGTGCGTCCGCTTGCCGCCGTCCGCCGGAGACACATCAACGAAACGATTGGAAATTCACAGACCATGCCTACAGATTTCGTGCATTTGCATTTACATACGGACTACAGCCTGCTGGACGGCGCATGCGCCATTTCCTGGGCGAAACTGAAGAAGGAAGACGCCGAGGGCAAGGTCGACCTGGTCACCATGGCGCAGCAGTACGGCATGAAGGCCGTCGCCATCACGGACCACGGCGTCATGGGCGGCTGCTACGAGTTTCACAACGCCATGAAGAAGGCCGGGATCAAGCCCATCATCGGCTGCGAGACCTACATCGCGCCCGGCAGCCGTCTGGAAAAGCAGCCCGGCGTCCCGAACATCAAGGGTTTCCACCTGATCCTGCTGGCGAAGAACAGCGTCGGCTACCACAACCTCTGCAAGCTCAATTCCGAAGCGCACATGACCGGGTTCTACTACAAGCCGCGCATCGACCGCGAGCTCCTCGCCAAATACCACGAGGGTATCATCGGCATGAGCGCGTGCCTGCAGGGCGAGATCGACGTGGCCATCCTGCGCGGCGGCGTGGACGCCGGCCGCAAGGTGCTGTTCGAATACCTCGACCTCTTCGGCGGCAGGGAGAATTTCTGCCTTGAAATCATGTACCACGGCATCCCGGACCAGAAGACCGTGAACCGCGGCCTTATCCGGCTCGCGCGCGAGAACGACATCCGGCTGGTCGCCACGAACGACGTGCATTACCTGAAGAAGGAGCACGCCCGTTCGCACGAGATCATGCTGTGCATCCAGACGCGCACCACCATGGACGATCCGCGCCGCATGAAAATGGATTACGACGAGTTCTACTTCAAGTCCGGCGACGAGATGATGCAGGTTTTCGGGACCGAGGCCCCGGACGCCATCACGAACACGCTCGCGATCGCCGAACAGTGCGACGTGACGATCGGCTACGAAAACCACTACCCCGAGTTCACCCCGCCGCAGGAGTTCGTCGATACGCTCGACCTGGACGCCATCCGCGCCGAATCCGAACAGGAGATCGACGCAGAGATCGCGAAGGACCACGAGAAGAAGCCCGACGATCCGCTCCCCTCGGACGACAAGCGTGCCAACCTCATCGATCGCCGCATCGTCATGAAGAAATCCGCCGCCTACCTCCGCAGCATCTGCCTGTATGGCACCGGACGCGCCGACAGCGTCTGCGGCTACGAAAAGAAGTACGGCTACGACCCGTTCAATCCGCCGGAGGACAAAAAGAAAGAGGCGGAGACCAACCTCAAGCGCATGGACTACGAGCTCTCGATCATCACGCGCACCAAATATCCGAGCTACTTCCTGTGCGTGTGGGACTTCATCAACTGGGCCAAGGAGCACGGCATCCCGGTCGGTCCGGGGCGCGGCTCCGGCGCAGGCTCCATCGTGGCCTACCTGAGCGGCATCACGAACATCGACCCGATGAAATACGACCTGCTGTTCGAGCGTTTCCTGAACCCGGACCGCGTGTCGCCGCCCGACTTCGACACGGACTTCTGCGAACGGCACCGCCAGGAGGTCATCGACTACGTGATCGGGAAGTACGGCGAGGACAGCGTGTCCCAGATCGGCACCTACGGCACGCTGAAGGCGAAGGCCGTCGTGAAGGACGTGGCGCGCGTGCTCGGCCGCACCCCGGCCGAAGGCAACATGATCACCAAGCTCATCCCCGAAGACCCGAAAATGACCCTCGCCAAGGCCATCAAGGATTCCCCCGAGCTCAAGCAGCTGCTCGAAAAGGAAGCCTGGGTCCGCGAAATCTTCCAGTACAGCGCCCCCATCGAACAGCTCAACCGCCAGATGGGCATTCACGCCTGCGGCGTCATCATCTGCAACCAGCCGCTCGCCGACCTGGTCCCGCTCGGACGCGGCGCACACGAGGAAGTCATCACGCAGTACGTGGCCCCGCTCTGCGAGAGCATCGGGCTGCTGAAGATGGACTTCCTCGGCCTCCGCACGCTGACCGTGATTCAGGACGCCGTGGACAACGTGAAGCGCACGCACGGCATCACGCTCGACATGGACGCGATCCCGCTGGACGATCCGAAGACCTACGAGCTCATCAACCGCGGCGACACCGTGTCCGTGTTCCAGCTCGAATCCGGCGGCATGCAGGACCTCTGCCGCAAGTTCGGCGTGGAAAATCTCCTGCACATCATTGCCCTCGTGGCGCTCTACCGCCCCGGCCCCATGCAGTTCCTCGACACCTTCGTCGGCCGCAAGAAGGGCACCATCGCCATCGACTACGACCACCCGCTCATGGAGCAGTACCTGAAGGAAACCTATGGCATCATGCTCTACCAGGAGCAGATCATGCAGGTCGTGCAGGTGCTCGCCGGGTTCTCGCTCGGCCAGGCGGACATCCTCCGCCGTGCCATCGGCAAGAAAAAGATCAAGGACATGGAGGCCCAGCACGACAAGTTCGTCGAGGGCTGCGCGAAAACGAACCAGATCCCCGCAGCCCAGGCGGAGAAGATCTGGGAAAACATCAAGAAGTTCGCCGAGTACGGCTTCAACAAGTCCCACAGCGCCGCCTACGCGCTCCTCTCCTACCGCACGGCCTACCTGAAGGCCAACTACCGGCCGGAATTCATGGCCGCCGTGCTCACCAGCGAACTTTCCAACGCGAAAAAGCTCACCTTCCTCATCAACGAGTGCCGCACCAACGGCATCCGCATCCTCCCGCCGGACGTGAACTCCAGCGACGTGAACTTCACCGTCGACGGCGACGCCATCCGCTTCGGGCTCGGCGCCATCAAGGGGTTCGGACAGGGCATTTCCGCCACCATCATCGAAGCGAGGAAGGACGGCCCGTTCACCTCCATGGCCAACCTCGCCGAACGCACCGAGGGGCTCAACGCCAAGGGTTTGGAATCGCTCATCCGCTGCGGCGCGCTGGATTCCACCGGGCTCAAACGCGCCCAGCTCATGGCCATGATCGACTCCGCGCTGTCCGCCGCCGCGTCCGCACGCCGCGACCGCGAATCCGGCCAGGCCAGCCTCTTCGACATGCTGGACGATCCGCAGGACGCCGGTTTCGTGGAACAGGCTCCGCCGGACATCCCCGAATTCCCCGAAAGCGTGATCCTGGAGGACGAAAAGCAGCTCCTTGGATTCTACGTGTCCGGGCACCCGCTGTCCGCTTCGAAGAAGATCATCGACACGTTCTCCTCGGCCAACCTCGCGGAAATCTCCCGCATGCCCGGCAACGTCGGCGTCAAGTTCGGCGGCCTCATCACCTCGGTGCAGAAGAAATACACCAAGGAGAAGAACGACAAGAAGGACCAGAAGCCCGGGGACGCCGCCGCCGGAAAGGACGTCGGTAAGGAGAAAAAAGATAGCGCGCCGAAGCCGTTCGCCGTGCTCCAGATCGAGGACCTCACCGACACCGTCGAATGCGTCTGCTACAACCGGCTTTACATGGAAGTGGCGCCCATCCTTACCGAGGGCGCGAAGGTCTTCGTCCGCGCCGTCACCAAGAAGGGCGACGAGGAGAATGCCGAAGTCTCGCTCCAGCTCGAAGACGTGATCCCGCTCGAGGACGCCATGATCTTCAATTCCGGCACGCTCCAGGTCAACCTTTTCGAGGACGGTTTGAAGCCGGACACTTGCGAAAAACTCCGTGCGATCCTCGCGCGCCACACTGCCCCGCCGCCCGAACCGACGTTCCCGATCCCCGGCGAAGTCACCGCCGCATCCGCGTCGAACGCCGCCGCGCGTCCCGCGGCCGAAGCGGCGAAGAAACGCAGGGAATGGGATGCCCCGACCCCAGGTCTTTTCGAGGATGCTTCGGCCGTGCCGGAACCCGTCATGGAACCCGCCATGGAGCCCGCGCCGGAACCCGGCGATTCAAAGCCGAAAAACGCAGCACCCGCCTCAAAAGACGATTTCGCGCCGAGACGGAAAAAGCCGAAACTCGCCATGGAGCCTGTTCCGGTGGTCATCTGCGCGGCCACGAAGGACCGTCTGGCGGCGTTCATCGAACTGCCCAAATCGTCCTGTGTCTACGTCACGCAATCCCTGCTGGATGAGCTCGACGCCCTCCTCGGGGAAAACCGCTACACGATCAAGCCGAACGACGATGTCCCGCAGCCGCGCCGCCAGTGGCGCAGAGACAGGGAATCCGAACCGGCTTCGGCCTGACCTTCCGGGAGAACCGATATGCCTGACTTCATCCGCATCCGACTGATTGTTCCGCTCTGCCTGATCCTGGCCGCAGCGTCCGGCATCCTGCTTCACGCAGCCCCGATTCAGAAGCTCCCCGACGACGAGCCGGAGGAATCCGCCTCCGTCATCAAAAAGCTCCCGGACGAAACGGAAACGGTTTCCGCCTCGGACGAAGCTGCGAAAACCACGGAAAAACCGAAGGAGAAGACCCCGGCCGAAGCGATCAAGGAGATCACGGAGCGTCTGGACCGCATGATCTATCCGTACATGCCGCTTCAGCGCAGTCAGGAACCGCTCCTGAACCGCTCCATTTCCGACGAGGTCATCCCGACCTGGCGGCTCATCTACGTGAAGCCGTTCGACAAGCCGCAGGAAACGTCCGGAGCCGCCGCTGCTGCTTCCGCGACCGCCGCGGATGACGAGGACGTGAAGGAGGATTTCGCCGCGATCACGCTCGTCCCGGTCAAGGCTGTCCGCCTTTCCAACATGCTGCGCCTCAGCGCGATCGGAAAGCCTTCGGAGCCCATCCTCCAACCGCTTTTCTTCACGAAATACGGCATCATGTGGCGCAAGCTCCAGACGCAGTACGAGAATTTCACGCTCTACCTCGGCGCCACGCAGGATTTCCACGTGTTCGTCTCCGCCAACATCAGCGTCATCTACACGCTGTTCCGCTACGTCGACATGAAGGACGGCACCGACCTGATCTCCCTGCTGGTGGACTGCCTCGACATCGAGGACGAGGATTATTTCTCGAATCGGTTCGCGCTCGTGCATCTTTCCGAGTTCGGCGACAACTCGATCCCCGCCCTTCAGCGCGCCATCAAGCGCGTCGCCGCCTCCGGCGAACCGCCGATCCAGCAGTTCCTCGGCCTCACGAACATCGCCACGCCGAAGGCCATCGAGATCCTGAACGACGCGGCTGATTCCGAGGACGCCGACATCCGCAAAGCCTGCTTCACCGCGCTGATCGGGATGCCCTCCGTAGACAAGGAGCTGAAACACGCCTACGTCCGCATGGTGGAGACGCGTGAAAACGTCTGGCCCGGATTCGCCGCCTGCGACATCCTCGGCTGCGCCAAGGAGCTGGCACCGCTGCTCGACGCCTACTACGCCAGACCGAAGTCCGTTGCCGAATTCGAGACAGTCGCGCGCGCCCGCTGGCTGCTGAAGGACCCGAAGCTGAATCTGGTCCACACGAAGGCCCTGAACGAGATCACCATTGCCTCCATCAGAAGCGGCGAGATCGCCAACTCCCCCCAGTACCGCAACGTGCAGGAGACCGACGCCTCCCGCAACGCGCGCCTTCAGGTCGAGGATGAAAAACGCATCGCATCGGCGAAGGAGGCCATCCTGAATGCCCCTCAGACCGACCTCAGCGTCGCCGCCGGCATCGAGCTCGCCATGTTTCTCACCAAGGACAAGCGCGTTTCCACGCAGTACATCTACCGCGTGAACAAGGTCGGCATCGACATCCTCCGCGCCCTCCCGCGCCAGGAGACCCTGCGCTATATTGACGCCCTCATCCGCTACAACGAATCCATCCCCGAAGCCGAAAAACTCGCCGATATCCGCGCCCGGATCGGAAGGTGAGTTTCCCCTCTGCTCTTCTTTTTTTGACCGGGATTTCCGTTACTCCTGCGGAGTGAGCGGCGGATTGGATTTCCCGGTCACGCCGTGCAGAACGAGCTTCCAGACGGCGGTCATTTCCAGCACGGCGTCCGGGATGGACTCAATCGGCTCCTCCGAAAATGCGTTGGCCATCGCCAGCAGGACGCGGCGTTTTTCGGGTTCATCCTCGACCGGCTCAATCATGCCCTCGCCTGCCACGGAGACGTACAGGTTCGTCACGCTTTTCGTTCCGTTCTGGCGCACGATCACCTTCGGGCCGTCGTCGCGTTCCGCGAAGAAATACACATGCGGGTCGCGGGCCAGGATTTCCGCCTTGCGCCCCTCCTTCGCCCCGTGGAAATACAGCACGGCGTTCCGGTCCGCGTTGAGCTCGGACAGGTAGTTCATGGTCACGCCGTAGGGCTTCCCTGCGTCGTTCAGGGCCAGATGCCCGGTCGGAAGCGAGTTGATGATGTCCAGAATGACGCTCGGGTCTTTGATCTCGCGGTCCTGACGTCGCATGGCGGTCTCCTGCGGTGAATGGGTGAAAGAGATTATGATTCCGGTTCGGATTCGGCGATGCGCTTCACGGCGTCGCAGATGCCATTCACGAGGTCGTCCGGGGCGCTCGCGCCCGAGGTGATCCCGACGCGTTTCGCCCCGCGGAGCAATTCCGGCGTGACGGCTTCCGCGCCGGGGACAAGTTCGGTACGCGCGCCCTGTTCGCGGGCGATCTCGCAGAGGCGGAGCGTGTTCGAGCTGTGTGCGGACCCGGCGACGAGCACAAGATCGCAGCTGGCGGCGAGCTCGCGGACGGCGTTCTGGCGCGTGAGCGTGGCGTGGCAGACGGACGCGGATTCGACCAGTCCAGATATCTTTCCCCTCAGAATTGAGGTCATTTCCGCGATCACGTCGCTGTTCATCGTGGTCTGGCTGATGCATGCGTAGGAGCGGCCGGGGACCGGCTGGAAAGCGCGGGCGTCGTCCGGGTTCGTCAGCAGGTGTTTTTCGCCATGAATGCGCCCGAGAATGCCCTCGACCTCGCGGTGTCCGGCCTTGCCGAAGAGCAGTACCACGTGCCCGGCGTCGGAGAGCGCCGCGCCGCGTTTCTGCACCTGCCGGACCAGCGGACACGTGGCGTCAACGATGTTCAGCGGGAGCGCACGTGCGCGCGCCTCGACCTCCTCGGACACGCCGTGCGCGCTGAAGATGAGCGTGGCGTCCTCGGGCAGCCCCTCGGGATCGTCGACGATCTTCGCCCCGCGCGCAAGCAGGTCCTTCACGACCGTCTCGTTGTGCACGAGCTCGTGCAGAATGAACACGGGCGGACCGTGCTTCTTCAGCATGTCCGCGGTCAGGTTCAGCGCGTTGCGGACGCCGGAACAGAATCCCGTGATGCGGCAGCGTTTCACTTCCATGATGCGACCTCCTGAAACGCGCGGTGGAACGCCTTGTCCGCGTGCGGATCGGGCGCGCCGGGCGCGAGCTCATCCGGCGTGTAGTTCGAGCTTACTGATTCAAAATGCAACACATGCGTGTCCGTGTCGGCGCGGTACACGATGCGCCAGGTGCGGCAGTGAATCGCCCAGGAGCCGTCCGGGCGCTGTTCGATGCGCTTGCGGGCGGGGTTGAAGGGTTCGTATTTGAGCTGGACGGCGCAGAAATTGGCGAGGTCGAGCCCGGTTTGCTCCGCGATCCAGTCCATCTGCGCCCGCGCAACAGGCGAAAAAACGTGCTTCCACTCGGTCAGAACGAGCTCGTCGCGCCACCCGGCCTTCGATTCCGGGAACGCGTCGACCGCGGGGATGTAAGGCTTGATGTCGAGGACTGGCGTGCGGTCGAGGATATCGCAATGGTTCAGATAGACGTTCAGGCCGTCGACGCCCTCTAGCTCGACGCAGCTCAGGCCGACCGGGTTCGGGCGGTGCGGCGAACGCGTGGAGAAAACGCCGTACTTGCGGTTTTCGGGCGCGTACGGCGGCGTGACTTTCGGTTTCCAGGTCGCGTTCAGGTGGAAGACGAAGAGCACCCACACGCGTTCGAATCCGACGAGGTCCTCCAGCGCCTGTTCGAAGCCGCGACCGGGGTAGAGCTCGATCCGCGCCTTCGCGTCGGAGAATCCGGCCTGGCGCGGCGCTTCGTACCGCCAGCGGATCCCGGTGTGCAGGAGCCCGATCGGTGCGAACTCGTAGCGGTCCTTGATCTCGGCGGGCATGACGGTTTACCCCTGCGTTCCGGTGTCGATGGCGACGGAGAGCGCGAATGAGCGTACGGCGAGCTCGTCGTTGACGTTGGTGTTCAGTACGCGGACCAGCGATTCCGCCTCGTCCAGCATCCGCGCGGCTTCGTCCGGTGCGATTTCCGGGCGCGGACTGGCGTCCAGCCACACACGGACGACTTCAGGGTTCGGGAGCAATTCCGTCGGCGTCCCCTCGGCAGCGAGTGCGACCTGCGCGAACCACGTGTGCAGGATGCTCAAAAACTCTTCGCGGAGGCGGAGGTATTCGCAGCCGGTCTCGCCGTCCATGCGTTTCTCGATCAGCTTCATGGCGGCGGGCTCAAGGTTTTCGGCGGACTTCAGGCGGTCCTCCCAGCGGCTCTGCACGGTGGCCTCGGCCATGCTGCCGAGCGATCCGAGCACGTCGATGAGCCCGGCGGCGCATTCCTCGCCCGCCACGAGGTCGCCCTTCGAGCCGAACGTGAGCTTCATGAGGAATTCCGGCATGGCGGCGAACGTCTCCATGTCGTACTTGCAGGCGTTGTCCGTGAGCGTGAGAATCTGGCAGCGGGACCGGATGGTGGGCAGCAGCGAGCCCGGGTGGCCCGTGGTGAGGATGAACAGGCAGTTGCGCGGCGGCTCCTCCAGCGTCTTCAGGAACGCGTTCTGTGCGTTTTCGTTCATGGTGTCGCATTCCTGGATGATGCCGATCTTCCAGCCGCCGGGCGAGGAGCTGCTGAGGTGGAACATCGACTCGAAGTTGCGGAGCGTGTCCGGCTCCGAATCGTTGTTCCCGATCACGATCTGACGGGATTTCGAGGTCGGCGCGAGCAGGAAGAGGTCGGGATAGAGGCCGTTTTCCAGCAGGGCACACGTCTCGCAGTGTCCGCATGGCGCGCCGTCCGGGAGCGGGTCCAGGCAGACGGCGAGCTGGGCGAGCAGGATCGGGAACCGCGCGCGGATGGCGGCATTCGAGGAGACCACGAGGTGGGAATGCCCGAGCCGTCCGGCGTTTTTCGCCATGCGGAGCGAACGCCCGAGCAGCGGATATGCGGATTCAAAGGATTGCCAGTCGTGCATGGATCGCCTCCAGAATGGATTGCGTGACCTGTTCGATCGAGGCGGACGCGTCGATCACCGCGAAACGCTCCGGTTCCCGCCGGGCGAGCTCAAGGAAACCGTTCCGCACCGCCGTATGGAACGCCGCCGATTCGGAGTCGAACCGGTCGTTCTTTGCCGCCGTGGCTCCCGAACGCCCCGTGGCCCGTTGGAGCCCGAGCTCCACCGGGATGTCCAGCACCAGCACCAGGTCGGGCCGGATGCCGCGGCACACGAACTCGTTCACGCGCCGGACTGTCTCCGGGTCGATGCGCCGGGCGCAGCCCTGATAGACGAGCGTGCTGTCGGTGAACCGGTCGGAGATCAGTATTCCGCCGCGTTCCAGCACGGGCC
>Ga0265301_10001633_pt1 | contig 28697 bp, 19 predicted proteins | sample AusTroGonzalo_MG_2_FD_193488 | JGI IMG/M metagenome (GOLD analysis project Ga0265301, IMG submission 193488) | Bovine rumen microbial communities from tropical cattle in Woodstock, Queensland, Australia - Gonzalo_04 | ecosystem: Host-associated > Mammals > Digestive system > Stomach > Rumen ... | reverse complement strand
TTCTCTGTTTGCAAAGAACTAAGGAACGTGCGTACGCGTTCGAGCCAAGTCATGAAGATTTCATGTTGTGCACCGCCTTCGAGGATAGCCGCCACCGTTCCGTCGGTCGCTTCCCAAGCCGATCCTTCCGGCCAGGTATGCGGATGATCGAAGGTGGTGAGCGGGTTACGCGGGTGCCAAGAGATGGTGACAATACCACCTCGTTGATGATGACGGATGATCTCTTGACGAATCAAGTCAAAAGGTACGCTGTCGAGGTTCTTGGAATCGCCCATTTCAATACCGCCCAAGTCAAAACCCATCACAGCAGGATAGTCACCGCAGGTCTCCAGTACGTCACTTCGCCCCTCTTCGTACGCCCAACCGATGCCGTAGAACGGGTCATCCTGGTGGCCGAACATACAGCCCTGTTGCTGCAAGGTATTAAGGCGGTCGAGCAACTGTTCACGAGGGGTTTGGGATTTCGTACAAGCTGTAAGAATACAGAGTACAAAGTACAGAATACAGATGATGGATTTTTTCATTTTAACTCAAATATGCGTGATGGATAATCGTGTGAATACTCCGTGGAGAGAGGTATCTCCAGTCCAACGGACATAAGGAAGGCGCCGGTAAAGGTTTTACCGTCCAGTGCACAAGACGCTTCACCTACGCGAACATTGCGTTCGATAAGCGTGTAAGTGCGGTTTGGGTCCAAGCCTGCCAAGCGGATACGGCGAGAGGCTTGTTTCATGAAGGAGCTCAGTCCATACGCAAAGAGGACTGCGTGGTCTTTGGTATCATTTACGTACATGAGCGATGCTACTTGCTGTTCGGCTGGTCCTACGGGGCGCTCATAAGGTGAAACGAGGCGGTAGAGGTTGCCAAGTTGGATAATCTCTCGCAGTTCTTTATAGTCCGCTATCGCAACCGTGCATTGCGCACGTTCTTCTTCAGTCATGTGTGCCGGTTGGAGTTCCATACCGAGCCGTCCGGACATTGCCACATCGCAACGGAACTTGATGGGTGTTACTCGACCGGTCATAAGATAAGGACTGCCCCCAATATGTTGCGCCATAGCGTTGGATGGGAAGAAATACGATGTGCCCCATTGGATATAAACGCGTTGCAGTGCATCGTTATTGTCGCTTACCCAGAACTCATCGAAATAGGGCATGAGACCATAGTTAGCCCGTCCGCCACCCGAAGCGCAATTCTGGATGGTTACATTCGGATACTTAGCGCGGATACGTTGCAATACATTGAGCAAACCAAGATGGTAGTCGATGTATAAATTTGATATTTGATATTTGATATTTGATATTTCTCCGTAGTTCTGGATAGAAGCATTGGCATCCCATTTAATGTACGCTATTTCCGGATAGTTGGTCAAGAGGGTATCCACGAGGTTGAAGACAAAGTCTTGCACCTTTGGGTTGGTCATATCCAACACGAGTTGGGTACCGCCACGACCTAGTTTGAGTTCGCGGTCTTTGACTTGCAATGCCCAGTCAGGATGCTTCTCGTACAGTTCTGAAGTGGTATTGACTGCTTCGGGCTCAATCCATATACCGAATTGGATATGTCGTTGTTGGGCTGCGTCTGTGAGGGCTTTGAGACCGTTCGGCAGTTTGCGGGTATCCACCACCCAGTCGCCCAGAGAAGACGAGTCGTTATTACGCGGGTACTTGGCTCCGAACCAACCGTCATCCATTACAAATAGTTCGCCGCCGAAGGAGGCTATATCGTTCATCATCGCAACGATGCGCTCTTCGGTAATGTCAAAATAGATGCCTTCCCAAGAATTGAGGAGAATATCTCTTGTGGCGAGACCGTTATGGAGCATTCCGCATGTTCGTGCCCAACGATGGAAAGCACGCGAGACGCCTCCCATACCTTCGGTACTATAAGTCAAGGCCAGATGCGGTGTGGTAAAGACGGTTTTGGGCGCAAGGACGTATTCGGATGACTGCGGGTCGATGCCGGCGTATAGTTGGCATTGGTTAGAACATTTAGCAACCCGTATCTCATAGTTACCGCTCCAACAAAGGGCAGCACCGAACACGCGTCCGTCGTTCTCTCGCGGTGCGCCATCGAGTGATATCATCACTTCCGGTGCATCGAGGTGCGCATTGCGTGCGCCGTCCGTATTGCGGATGATCTTCACGCCACGGGTGATGGGTTCGATGGTCGGTGTGGCTTCTGCAGCCCAATCGCCGTGAAGGTGCAAGAGCCAATTATCGCCGTTAGGAATGGTGAGTGTACCGGAGTCAAAACGCTTGAGGACAATGGGTTTCTTCTCTCGATGCTCGATTTCCGTCCAAGTCTCAATGATGTCTACGTTGTGCCATGCTTTGTAGCAAATGCGTACGGTAACTGGCAGCAACTTATCCTTCATCGTCACTACCAATTCATCATACTCAGTCTGTACTCTGTATTCAGTACTCTGTACTCCCATTTCCAGACTCAGGTCGCCGTTGGTGTGTTGGATTTGCAAAGCGGGAAGTTGCACCATATCTACTGTTCCAAAGGCAGGCAGCGCCCGTGAGCCTTGTACAGATGCGGCATTGAGGTCGGCCATCGTAGCAGACTTGTCGCCATAATAAAGTACTTGCAGATCTTGGCCTATCTCATATTTAAGAATAAGCCGGGTGTTCGGTGTTTCGAGTGTAATGGTTTCTGCCCTTAAAAGCAAAGAGTAAGGAAAGAAGAGCAAAAATAAGATGAGACGCTTCATAGATGCAATCATTTAATTATTTGACCTAAAATGCTGTATTCTTTTTCTTCGCGAATAATAACCAATTGTCCGTCCTTGATGTATTTACGATTGGATGATTGACGATTGACGATTTCCTCTACGCCTTCTGTTTGTTCCGGAGTACCGATGACGATGCGGACAGCGTGGTAGCCTTGTCCACGGATGACAAGTCCGCGGTCGGCTATAGCTTCTGCCATCTCTTCGCTCGCCACTTTATAGGCGAAGAATCCTTCCTTCTCGGAAACAGTCAAATCCTTGTAATTCCAATCCTCGTCGCGGTAACTGAGTGCGAATTGTGCCTCGTCAATTGCATCGGTATAGAAGATTTTGATACTATCTTTTTCTTGCAAGCCTGCGAACATGTCTTGCAGCGAATCGATGGTAACGAACTCTGTGCCCGGATAAACCTCTTGGTTCCACGAGATGGCTATATCGCCGGTCCAGACGGTGCGTTCTACATACACTTGCGGGTCTTCGGGGTCCGGATCAGGGTCTGGTTTAACTGTGGGATCGGTAACAGATATGATAATAGCGGTTAGATGGAAACGTATTCCTTTTATTACCATTCCATTTGCGATGATGTCTTCAACCAACGCTTCGTCCGTCACCTGAAACACAAACGTTGTATCGTCCTGTGCCAGTTCTCCTCCTACCATAGAACTCCAATCACCTTTGCATAGTTCATACAGCGCATTTTCCTCTACATTGCTGACATGGAAGACCAGGTACCAATCTTTCTTCAATCCGACGAAAGAGCACTCTGTGTTCTTGGTCTCTAATTGCACGCCGGCATACTCCTCTGTATTCCACGAGATAGCGGTGTCTCCACTCCATACCACTTTCACGCTGTCCATTTCCGGATCGGGGTCTGGATCGGGGTCAGGGTCAACGGGTTTCTCTTCCACGTAGGTAAAGGCTATTTGGGTGATGTTATAACCCTGTCCACGGAAGACGAGGCCACGGGTGGCTATCTCATTAGCAATCGTTTCGTTTTCCACTATATAGCTCATTAGACCATCGGCTACCGTTATGTCTGCGAGGTTAGTCCACGACCAATCACTACCGGCTTTATAGGTGATGACGTATTGGGGTTCGTCTAAGTGAGCTACGACCGACACTTTGATGGTGTCGCCCTGAGCAAGCCCTGCAAATAGGTCTTCTGCTGTTTCAAACTCGGAACCAGCGTAAACGTCAGGATTCCATGAGATTGGTTCATCTCCGGTCCAAACGATTTTCTCTGCGGAGAAAGCAGGAGAAAGGACCACTACACAAAAGGACAAAAGACAAAAGATAAATTTTTTCATAATTTAAAATGCTTTATCAGTTCCATCCGGGGTTATTGGAGTTAATCGCTTTATTGGTGTTTATTTCCTGCTGTGGCAGCGGGAAGAGGAGATTGCGTGCGGTGCGTGTTTTGTTCACTCCGCCGTCGTCGTAGTTTCCGATCACATTCATTGCATCGAGGTATACGCCCCAACGGATGAGGTCCCAACGTCGGTCGGCTTCGCAAGCCAACTCTTTGGCGCGTTCTTCGATAATAGCGGAGCGGCGTGCTTCCTTGGTAGAGAGCGCTTTCTTACCGCCCATCGAAGCGCGGTTGGCGTTCGCACGCGTACGTACCTTATTTAGTTGGATGATAGCATCGGCGGGTTTATCCAGTTCGTTAAGCGCTTCGGCGTAGATGAGGATGACATCTGCCAAGCGGAGGAAAGGCCAATTGGCGTCGGCGTTGTCGATGGCATCATCGGTCACGTCTTCGTATTTGGTAGTGAAGGCGAGGCATTGGGCATCGGTGGAATAGTAATAATTGACTCCATCGGCGAAGATGCCTTCGGGGTCTTTGACCCAATTGCCATCCAAGTCTTTTCCGGTAGCCATGATCGAATATTCTTCGTCTAAGGGATAGAAGAAACCGCTATTCGATGCTTCCTGTGTATATACGCGCCAGCGATGTTTCACGCCTTTGGTGATACGATAGTCGTCATGATCGAAGAGGTCGTACCAGTGACGCGTGCAACCGGTCCAACCGCCTGATTGAATATAATCCGAACCGGTAGCGGTCTTGTAGCCTTCGTATTGGGTGTGTACGGAGGTTTTGTATGTAGCATCGCCGCTGACCGTTCCTACACTAAAGAGGAATTCCGAGGCAGTAGCGTTGGCTTTGGTCCATAGTTTATCGTAGGAGAGCAGTTCGTACGTGCCGTAGGTACCATCGAGGACCGCCTCCGCCCAGCTTGCCGCCTGCTGATAGAGAGCCTGCGGATCGAGGTTCTCGTAACCGGCGACAGCCTGTTTGGAGAACGCGAAGGCCTGAAGCTCGGTGTATTGTTTGTTGCCACTACCGTCCGTCGTATAAGGCACACCTGAACGGATGGTCAGTTGCGTACCGGCCGGCATTGCATAGGCGGCTTGAGTGGCATAGACTTTGGCTAACAGACCTGCCGCTGAACCGGCCGATACATGACCGGCTTGGTAGGCATCGTCGGTGTTCTTATAGAGCAGCGTAACCGCCGATTCCAATTGGGCGATGATGTAATCATAGACCTCGGACACAGGTTTGCGAGGTTGATTGCGATCGAAAGTTTCGGTCTCGGGTTGGATAGGTATCTCGCCGTAGGCGCGAACGAGGAGGAAATACGCGAAGGCTTTCTGGAATCGCAACTCACCGATAGCGTTGTTCTTCGCCTTATCCGTCGGGTTCTTCATCGCAGCTATATAGCGCTCGGCGTTATTGGCGCGACCGATAAGTCCGTAACACCCTTTCCAGAGGGCGTCCGTGAGGTCCGGTTCGCCTTGGAAATTACCGGCACCGAAAGTACCAAAGAGCCAATCGGGACCGGAGATATAATCGGCATCGAACTCCAACATTTTTGGGAAATAGCCCCAGCAGAACATATCGTATATCCACTTCGAATAGACACCGGTGACTAACTGGTCGCAGGCTTCCTGGCTGTCGCCGAGCGCTTCGGGGGTGACTAAGCTTTCGGGCTTTTCCTCTATCCAAGAGCAACTGGGACAAAGGACCGCTACGCTAAAAGACAAAAGACAAAAGACTATAATGTTTCGTGTATTCGTTTTCATAGTTGCGATTTTTAGAACACAAAGTTAATACCTAAACTATACGCCCGTGCAGAGGGGTACGAGTAACTATCCACACCCGGGCAGGCAGGATTAGAACCGCCGGCATTGACGTCAGGATCGAACCACGAATAACGCGTGAAGGTATAGACATTATTGATGGTGAAATTGAAGTTAATCTTTTGCAACCACTTGGCGGGGTTATTCCAATCGTAAGAGAGGGTGATATACTTGATCTTGAGGAACGAACCATCCTCTACGTAGCGGTCGGACACAAGCCACGTACGGGTGTAACCGGCAGTTGGTTTAGGCCAGGTAGCCGTTGTGGCTGTAGCAGGCGTCCAACGACCTTCGTACGCCGTTTTGGTGATATTACCGAGATTGGACATCGTTATATCCGTCAGGTTATAATTGAAGATATCATTGCCGTGCGAGCCTTGGAGCATGAAATTGAGGCTCAGACCTTTCCAACTCAGCCGCGATGTGAGGCTGTAGGTGAAATCGGGGTTCGTGTTGCCGATGATATCACGGTCATCGGTCGTAATCTGTCCGTCACCGTTCTTATCGTGATAGATAATCTCGCCTGTAGTGGGGTCGATGCCGTCCTCTTTATAACCAAAGAGCGTACCAATCGGCAGGCCATTTCGCTGGAGGAAGACTTGGTCCGCTTTGGACCACAGGGCGGTAGCATATTGGTCACCTTCCAGTCCTCCGATGCGGTTACGGTTGAGGGAGAAGTTAGCATCGAGTTGCCATTTCCAATCTTTCATGTCGATGGCTACAGCGCCGATGGTTAGTTCGAATCCTTGGTTAACTACGTAGCCACTATTGACTAACATCTGACTGAAGCCCGATGAAGAGGGGATGGTCACGTTTTGGAGCAAATCGCGGGTGTGCTTGTAGTAATAATCGAGGGTGAGGTTGATGCGGTTATTGAGGAAACCGATATCGAGTCCCACATCTCCCTGGTCGGTGGTCTCCCAGCGCAGGTCGGGGTTAGCCGGTCCTCGCCAATCGATGAACGACACGCCGCTCGATAAGGTTCCGTTGTAAGGATAATTAGCCGCATCAAAGACGGTTAGGGTGCGGTAGGCGCCAATCGCCTGGTTTCCGGTCTCACCAAAGGAGAGACGCCATTTCCAGTTGCTTAGCACTTGCTGGTCTTGCATCCACGGTTCGTCAATCATTCGCCACGCGAAGGCGCCGGAGAAGAACGGTGCCCATTTATGCTTCGGCGCGAAGGAGGACGAGCCATCGACGCGGGCGCTGAAGGTGAATAAGTAGCGACCCATCAGCGTGTAGTTGACACGGGCTAAGAATGACGCCAGTGATTGTACGGTCTTGGAGCTCTGCAGCACAGCTTTGTCAAGCGCGAGGGCGAGGTTTGCATCCTTGGTTATATCGTTCGGGAAATTGGTGACGGTCACGCTCTCCGTCTCGCCCCAGCCTTTCTCAAAGGTGGCACCGATGACGGCATTGAGGGAATGGTTCTCATTGAAGCGATGATCGAACGTCAACAAGGTCTCGCTCGTCACACTCTTCCATATGTTCGAAGCCTTACCAGCCTTGCCGTTATAAGGCGATTTGCCTTCCTGCGTGTGACGGTCGTAATAGGTTGAACGGTGACCGTCATTGTAACCCAAACCTAAGTTCTGACGCAACTTGAGCCAAGGCTGAATAGTGAACTCCACGAACGAGGAACTGAACCACGATATCTGCTTGAGTTCGTCCTTCGCACCATTCACATAATTGAGCGGATTAGCCGCCAACCAGTTCAGCTCATCCAATTGCTCGGTCTGCGAATGCGGACCGTAGGTAGGCGGGAAAATAAGCGCCGAACGGATGATGCCGGTATTCTCGGAGTTGGTGCGTTGGAAATTAGTCGTCGCATTCGTGAAATGCTGACTGGTGCCTATCTCGAGCCATTTGGTCAGATGCCAAGCGGTATTGATACTCAGGCCGTAACGGCGATAACCGGTGTTCTTGATAATACCTGTTTGGTCGGCAAACGAGCCGGAGAACGCGTAATAACCTTTATCCGTACCGCCCGTCACCGATGCGTTATACTCCTGCGACCAGCCTAAGCGGTAGATCTGGTCTTGCCAATCAGTACCGGCCACTTCGTCCACGTTGCCGTACTTATCCGTGCGCAGACCGGGCTTCAGGAAATCCTCCGGCGCAGGGTTATACGTTCCTTGCGAATAAACATATCCGCCACCGATATAGGGATACTCCCATTCGCCGCGATAAGGGTCACGAACCGTACTACCTTCGTACAAACGACTGTTAGCTGCCTCTTCGTTCTGGTATAGCGCATAATGGTAGGCGTCCAACATTTCCACTTTCTTGCTTATCTGCTGGATACCTCCTTTGATATTCAGTTCCACACGGGGTTTGCCTTCCTGTCCTTTGCGAGTGGTGATGATGACCACGCCGTTAGCACCACGCGAACCGTAGATAGCCGTTGCTGAAGCGTCTTTGAGCACCTCAATCTTCTCGATATCGTTCGGGTTAATCATCGAGAGGGGGTTCTGGCTTTGGTTCTGACCCTCATTAGCACCCGATGCCGGCACACCGTTCGGATCTGTACCAAACGGTATACCATCGACGATATACAGCGGTTGCGAACTGGTGGTGAACGAGTTGGCACCGCGAACGGTTATACTAACGCCGCTACCCGGTGCTCCATCCGAACTCTTGACATCCACACCGGCAATCTTACCTTCCAGACTCTCGGCCACGTTCATCTGACCGCCACTCATGATGTCTTCACTCTTGATCTGACTGACCGAACCGGAGAGGTCGCGTTTCTTCATCGTACCGTAACCGACAACCACCACTTCGTCCATCAGTTGGGCATCTTCCTGCAGCGTTACTTCGACGTTTTGTTTACCGCGGATGTTCACCACTTGGGTCTTGTAACCCACCATCGACACTTGCAGAATGAACTTACCATCGGGCACTTCAATCGTGAAATGTCCGTCAAAATCGGTAATCGTACCTACTTGCGTACCGGCCACCAACACGCTGGCGCCTATTGCCGGTTCATTGTTAGCCGCGCCGTCGAGCACCGTACCGGATATAACCGTTTGGGCATTGGCTGCGCACGCGAGCGCACTGAGGATAATAAGGAGAATCTTTCGCATATTATTCACTTTCAATTTTCAATTTTCAATTTTCAATTCGCTCCGAGAATCTCAATTCTCGTGAGCGTAAAGCCTACGCCGGTAAGGATAAACCCTCGTGTTTTGACGGCATCCAATGCCACGGCATCAAACAAATACACCACATCATTACCGTCCAGCGGATACCAAACAGGTTCGGCGGCACCGGTTATCTCATCCCATGTCTGACCGTTTCGCAGCGATAACTGCGGCGTCACACCGGCGGCCTTCGCAGCAGGGTCTACCTTATACGAGATAAGCAGTACATCGTTCTCAGTGCATTTCTGGAAAGGCGCCGCAGAGATACGCAGGTTACCACTCCAATCATTCGGAAATGCTTTTTCACCGTGGAAGATCTCACCCGGTTGGAGCAGATATTCTTTCGGAGCGCGTTGGGCTTGCGAGATATCTTCGTTCACTTCTCCTACGAACTGCACTATACCTATCTTATCCAGCCGATAACCTGTTCCGCTGACACGCAGGGCCGTGTTCATCCCTCCGCCGGCTAATTGAATCTTCAATAACGGCGCATTATCCAAAATATACCAATTGAACGCTTCGCCGCCTACGGGTGCTCCATCTACGGTGCGGTCAATCACGTTCCACGTAAAGTCCATCACCTTAATAGATGCACCCGCTTGCGCCTTGCTGATATGGAATCGCACCGCGTCCCCTTCGCGTAAGTTAGCAAAACTCTTAGCCGGTATCTCAGCACTCACGCTCCAGTCGCTTTTCATCTGTACCGGCGTACCTTTCCATACAATCGTCTCTTGATAATCAGCGGCGTCAGAGATCGTCACATAGAGAATGCGGTAGTCATGTCCGCCGATAGCTATTCCGTGCTCGCGCGCAATCTTTACTATATCGTCCGTCAAGATCATGCGGAAGGGACCTTTGATACCGAAATACGCATATTCTGGTGCTACGCCTTGCCAGTTGGTGGGATTCTGAAAAGCACCTTGCGCCGTTCCTTTCGCGCGGTCGTGATACACAGTGATAATATCACCGGCTTTGGCTTCCGCAAAATGACGCGACTCTAACACGATGTTATCTTTCCAGGCCTTACCAATCGTCTTTGGGCCTACCAATATCGTCCGCTCAACCGCTTGTGCAGACAGCGTACAGAGTACAGAATACAGAGTACAGAATAATATGAACCGTAACCGATAACCCATAACTGATAACCGTTATTTTAATAATCCTCTTACCTCATCGCGGTCGAGTACCACGCCGGAATTGAACGCATCTTTCCACCATTCAGGACCGGCGAACTGATGTTCGTCGCTGTCACCGCGGTTATACGCCGCGTCGTACCAGGTCATGAACCAAGACCAACGACTGCCTTCCGCCCATATATCGCTCCAAAGGGACATATCGACATCATCGCCGTTGCCGCATTCGGCCAAGGTGATCAGTTTATTGGGATATAGTTTTCGGAGCGTATTGAACTCTTTCATCAGGGGGTACTGCAGCGCGTAGTAGTTGTCGCGTCCTACCACATCCACCACATCCGCTCCGGGATACCAATCGGTATCACCTACCTGCGAAGTCCACACCCATATCAGGTTATTCAATTTATGATAATTGACGAGCCGGTCATACATGAACCGCCAAAGTTGCTTATACACCTCAGCACCTTGTGCGCCCCACCAGAACCAAGGCTTGCCGCCCTTGAACTCATACATATTACCTGCCGCTTCGTGTAACGGACGCCATATAACCGGAATACCGAGTTTTTGCATTGTCTTCAGATAACCGGCTACTTGGTCGATATCCTTCACCATCTGCTTGTACTCAGCAGAAGAAGGGTCATTGATCTTCGATGCATCAAAAGAGGTCTGACCAGGCTCTGTACCGGGCGAACAAGTACGGTTAACACCGTTATTAGCCACCATCTGCCAATGCCACATACATCCGACGATGCCGCCTGCCTGATACCATTCCCTCACAGGCGTCATATCGCTATAATCGAGCCAACCCGACGGGTTAACATCTTTCGACGCATGCATGTTCATAAAATCAAACACGTTCAGCGCCGGATAATGCCCCGTCCATTGATAGACATTCTCCGCCTCGCGCGTGTTCCAATCGATATTAGCTACCACACCGGAGATAGCATTGCGGCCATACTGGGCACACAACAAGGACCATAACTGCTGCGTCTCCGTAGTCGCTTTGGGGTTACACAATGCGTACGATACTACCGGATCCTCCGTAGGAGTGGTAGCTGTACAACTAACCGTAAAAAAAAGAAGTAAAAATAGTACAAAATGTTGTCTCATGGTGCATCATTTAATTTGACGGTGCAAAGGTACTGCTTTTTTCGCAAACTAACTGACACTTTCTTAACACGCACCGACACTTTTTACACTATCACTTTCGTCTTCACGTATTTCTCGCGGAACTCAGTCGGCGAACAACCCCTGCGTTTCCTAAACAAGCGATTGAAATTACTTAGCGTGTTGAACCCGCAGGTGAAGCAAATCTCACTCACCGGCTTAATCGAATCAATCAACATCCGCGCAGCGTACCCCAACCGGATATCGATGATATACTCCGCCAATGATTTGCCGGTACGCTGATGGAAGAATCGCGAAAAAGCCGATGGCGTCATTGCTACCATATCGCTCAATTGCTCTAACCGCAACTCGTCCATGTAATGTTCATCAATGTATTTCTTGATTTTGTTCACCCGCCTACTCTCATGAGCCGTGTCCGCCTTGGCAAAAGAAGATGATGCCAGCGTACGCGCTTCCGCACATTTGGATAATTCATACAAGGTGCAGAATAACTCTTGTACCGCCCAAAAACCTTCCTCTATACCGCTCAACCGCTGCAAACGAGGATAGACCTGCATGATGGCGCTTTTCGGAAAAGCCAGACCCGACTGCGCACGAAGCAACATGTCCGTGATACTCTTAAACGCATTGGTCTTGAAAATGTTCGTTGAATAATCCAACTGAAACTGCACCGTTATCTCATGTATATCATCACTCGTGCACTCCCCTTTGGTCCACTGGTGCTCCAATTGCGGAGATGTGATCAGCACTAAGTCGATGTCGTCTGTCAACTCGTCACTATCACCCACAATGCGCCTACACCCGCGCGCATTCTCAATAAAATTTAATTCAAACGGTTCATGCTTATGCATCGGAAAATCGAATCCGCTCTTATGCCGATCCGCTACGTACATAAAATCATGTTCACCTAACGGCGTAATCTCCTGCAAAATAGAACTTTCTTCCGGCTGTTTCATGGTATATTGAATAGACTTGGTATGTTAAAAAAGTGTTATCGCTTGCAAAGGTACTACTTTTTTTTGACATGTGCAAGAAAATTGTAAAATAATCGTTCCGAAGGATAAGAAAAAACGCACCGAAATGCGTTTTTCTCTATTTCTATAGAACGATAGTTTTTTCAATCTGCCCTTATCGGGCTTCTCCCACCATCAATTTGCGTTCTTGGGTGTCGCGGGCGTTGGGACCTATCATAACGGCTATTTCGCCGGCTTCGAGGGTCCAGTGCAGTTGGTAGGGGTCGTAGTACCCCAGTCGGTCGGCATTGAGGGTGAAAGAGAGCTCTCGGCTCTCGCCAGGGGCGAGTGTAAGGCGCTCAAAACCACGTAGTTCCTTATAAGGCCGCACACCTTGGGCAACAGGATCTCCGATGTATAATTGTACCACTTCGGATCCGGTTCGAGAGCCGGTATTGGTGACGGTGACAGAGGCGGTTACTTGTCCATTGAGCGTCATGGTATCGGCTGAGAGTGTGACAGGACTGTAGGCGAAGGAGGTATAACTGAGGCCGTAGCCAAAGGGGTAGAGCGGCGTGTTGCTGACATCGAGGTAACAGGTGCTGTATTTATTGAACTCGCCTCCGGGATTGAGTCGCGAGGTGCGCATCTGGCGGTACGAGAAGGGGTATTGACCTACATGACGCGGCAGTTGCACGCATAAGTGTCCGGAGGGGTTTGCTTCTCCGAACAGTATATCTGCCAGGGCGTCGGCGGTTTCACTACCGCTGAACCAGGCTTCGAGGATGGCCTGCAGGTGTTCCGTTTCCCAATTGAGGACAGTAGGCCGTCCTGCAAAATGCACGAGGATAATAGGTTTGCCTAATCGGGCTAATTCGACGAGCAGGTCGTGTTGGGCGTCGGGCATTTCTATATGGACGAGGGAGGCACTTTCTCCGCTCATCTCAGAGGCTTCCCCCATGGTAGCGATGATGACATCGGCTTGACGGGCTATACGTAGCGCTTCGGCACGCATGGAAGCCGCGGAGCGAGGGTCTCTCATCTCCCGTCCGAACATCGTGGCTCGGGCTTCCAATTCGGCATCATAGCAGACGTTAGCACCCTTGGCGTATAGTAGTCGTGCACCGGTGCCGGCAAGGGCCGATTCGAGACCTTCTTTGATGGTCTTATAGCGCTCCGGAACGGCGGCTACGGACCATGTGCCCGGCATGTTGGTTCGGGTGTCGGCTAAGGGACCGATGAGAGCGATAGTGCCTTGTTTTTTCAAGGGAAGAAGGTGATTGTCGTTTTTGAGCAGAACCATACACTCGGAGGCTATACGACGTGCTTCTGCGCGATGAGCGGGAGAGAGAATGACTTGCTCGCGTCGCTCGGCATCGCAGTACCGATAGGGATCGTCAAAAAGACCCAATTTATATTTGGCTTCCAAGATTCGTCGGCAGGCTTGGTCCACCGCTTTAGCGGAGCATCGTCCTTCGCGCACGGCTTGCGCCAAGGTGCCGTTAAGACCGTTGGACACCATATCCATATCCAGTCCGGCATCGAGGCTTTGGATGGCCGCTTGTTCGAGTGAGGCGCAGACGCCGTGGTCCTGTAGTTGCTCCAGTCCGCAGTAATCCGAAACGACAAAACCTTGAAAACCCCAACGGGTGCGAAGAAGGTCGGTCAGTAACCATCGGTTACCGGTGGAAGGTACTCCGTGGACGGTATTAAACGCCGCCATAACGGACCCTGCTCCGGCATTGATAGCGGCCTGGTAGGGCGGTAGATACTCGTTGAACATATGGTAGTCATCGAGATAGACGTTATTATATTCACGTCCTGCTTCGACTGCGCCATACAAAGCGAAATGCTTCACGCAAGCCATCATAGTGGTCGGGTCCGCGAGGGATGCGCCTTGGTAACCGTGCACCATCGCTTCTGCTGCGCGGCTTCCCAGATAAGGGTCTTCTCCGCTCCCTTCGCTGATGCGTCCCCATCGTCCGTCATGACAGATGTCCACCATGGGCGAAAAAGTCCAACAGATACCATCCGCAGTAGCTTCGGCAGCGGCTATCTGTGCAGAGCGTTCGATAGCCTCCATATCCCAGGAACAAGCGAGTGCCAAGGGGATAGGGAAGACCGTTTCGTAACCGTGGATCACATCCATGCCAAAGAGCAGCGGAATACCTAAGCGACTTTCCTCCACGGCGATGCGTTGCACTTCGCGGATGGCTTCAGCGCCTTTGATATTGAATAAACCGCCAACGCGTCCCTGACGAATGTCCTGCGCCACGTTGCTTTCACGAACTTGACCGGTGACGATATCACCCGACACCGGTAGGTTGAGTTGCCCGAGTTTTTCCGCGAGGGTCATTTGTGCCATCAGTCGGTTGATGAACCGATCCATCTCCGCATCGCTCTTCGATGCGCGTTGGCTGCACGATGTGCCTATCAGCACCACCGCCAGTAAAGGAAAGAAGAAGTGTTTTTTCATGACGGTGCAAAGGTACAAAAAAATTTGCATGTATGCAAATAAAAAACATTTTTTTCTTGCGTATGTCGTTTTTTTGTTGTATCTTTGCAGCCGATTATGGATAAAATACGAAATTTTTGTATAATAGCGCATATAGACCATGGTAAAAGTACCTTGGCGGACCGGATGTTGGAGTTGACGGGGACAGTGGATGTTCGTCAAATGGAGGCTCAGGTGCTGGACGATATGGAGTTGGAGAAAGAGCGCGGAATTACCATCAAGAGTCATGCCATTCAGATGGATTATAAGGGTTATACGCTTAATCTGATAGATACTCCGGGGCACGTGGATTTCAGTTATGAGGTGAGCCGTAGCATCGCGGCGTGTGAAGGAGCGGTGCTGGTGGTGGATGCGACGCAAGGCGTACAGGCGCAGACGATATCGAACCTCTATATGGCGATTGAGCATGATTTGGAGATTATTCCGGTGCTCAATAAATGCGATATGGAGAACGCGATGCCGGAACGGGTGGAGGATGAGATAGTGGATTTATTGGGTTGCAAACGCGAAGAGATCTTACGTTGTTCCGCCAAGACAGGCGAAGGTGTGCCGGAGATTTTGGACGCCATCATCGAGCGTATCCCTGCACCGAAGGGAGATCCGAAAGCGCCTCTGCAGTGCTTGGTGTTTGACTCGGTGTTCAATAGTTTCAGGGGTATCATCGCGTACTTCAAGGTAGTCAACGGCACGATGCGCAGTGGCGACCGTGTACGGTTCGTCAACACCGGCAAGGAGTACGACGCGGATGAGATAGGAATTCTGAAACTGGATATGAGTCCGCGTAAGGAGATTAGTGCCGGAAACGTAGGTTATATCATATCCGGTATTAAGACCTCAACAGAGGTGAAGGTAGGTGATACGATCACCCACGTAACACGGCCGTGCGATAAGGCGATTGATGGCTTTGAAGAAGCCAAACCGATGGTCTTTGCGGGCGTTTATCCGATAGAAAGCGAGGATTATGAAGACTTGCGCGCATCGTTGGAGAAACTTCAACTGAATGATGCTTCGTTGACGTTCCAGCCGGAGAGTTCGATGGCTTTGGGATTCGGTTTTCGCTGCGGGTTCCTTGGTTTGCTGCACATGGAGATCATCCAGGAGCGTCTGGACCGTGAGTTCGATATGGATGTCATAACCACGGTGCCGAACGTTAGTTACAATGTCTATACGAAAGACGGCGGCATGGTGGAGGTGCATAATCCTGCCGGTATGCCGGACTTGACGGAGATCGACCGCATCGAGGAACCGTATATCCGCGCATCGGTCATCACGATTGCCGATTATATCGGACCGATCATGACACTGTGCCTCGGTAAACGCGGCGAACTCGTCAAACAAGAGTATATATCCGGCAACCGAATGGAGTTGCTGTTTGATATGCCGTTAGGCGAGATAGTGATTGATTTCTACGACAAGTTGAAGAGTATCTCGAAAGGTTACGCGTCGTTTGACTGGCATATGAACGGATTTAGGCCGTCTAATCTCGTGAAATTAGATATTCTGCTGAATGGCGAACAAGTGGATGCGCTCTCAACACTCACGCACCGTGATAATGCCGTTGATTTTGGTAGACGGATGTGCGAGAAATTGAAAGAGTTACTGCCGCGGCAACAGTTCGATATAGCCATTCAGGCAGCGATAGGGGCGAAGATCATCGCTCGCGAGACCGTGAAGCAGGTGCGCAAAGATGTGTTGGCGAAGTGTTATGGCGGTGACGTGAGTCGTAAGCGCAAGTTGCTTGAGAAGCAGAAACGCGGTAAGAAGCGAATGAAACAAATCGGTAATGTCGAAGTTCCGCAAAAAGCCTTTTTAGCCGTATTAAAATTGGATTAATATGATAGAACATTTGATTCCTGCGTGGATGTTGATTCCTTTTGCGGTGATGTTACTGTGTATCGCCGTGTTGCCGCTGATTCCTCATGTAGGCGAGTGGTGGGAACGTAACGTAGACAAGTTATTGGTGTCGCTGATCCTTGGTGTACCGGTTGGTATATGGCTGTGCGTCAACGGCTTAGGACATGAGTTGGAGCACCAAATGGTGTACGATTATGTGCCGTTCATCTTACTGCTGATGGCGCTATTTGTCACTACCGGCGGTATATGCATTCGCGGTGACTTGAAGGCCACACCATTAGTCAACACTATCATTTTAGCGATCGGTTGGGTGCTCGCGTCGTTCATGGGAACAACCGGCGCAGCCATGCTACTGATTCGACTGCTGCTATCCACGAATCAGCAACGTCAGTACCGCGTGCACACGGTGATGTTCTTCATCGGTATCGTGGCTAACTGCGGTGGTTTACTTTCGCCGCTGGGGGATCCTCCTTTGTTCCTGTTGTTCCAAAAAGGCACGCCGTTCATGTGGTGGATGCAAAATATGCTGCCGGAGTGGTTTGTGACCGGTGCAATCCTGTTAGCGCTCTATTTTGCAATCGATTCGTATATCTACCATAAGAAAGAACCGACGGTGAACCTGATGGCGGATGTGCGTGAGTCTGGTAAGTTACAGGTCAGCGGACTGATTAATATCGTTTGGTTAATAGGTGTCGTAGCTTCGACGATGTTCGTCAATGCTACTTATATCCCTGCCATGGGTGCGCATGATGCGCCATGGTATTTGAAGTTACTGCGCGAATGGTGTTTCATCGCCCTCATCGCCGCTTCATGGTTGACGACCAAGAAAGAGGTACGGGTGGCGAACAACTACAGTTGGACACCGATTCTGGAAGTGGCGTGTGTGTTCCTGGGTATCTTCGCTACCATGACGCCGGCGCTCATGTTCCTCCAGCAGCACCCGCTGCCGGTGCACCACGCGTGGGAGTTTGTTTATTGCACCGGTGCGTTGAGTGCGTTCCTCGATAATGCACCTACGGCGATGGTCTTCCATGCCACCGCTACGACCTTGCCGTGTGATCCTGCGATTGCGGTAGCCGGTATCGCACCGGAGTTTATGAAAGCGATCTCTATGGGTGCGGTATTCTTCGGGGCACTGACTTATATCGGTAATGGACCTAACTTTATGGTCAAATCAATTGCCGAACAGGAAGGAATTAAGATGCCGTCGTTCTTCGGCTATATGATTAAGTTTAGTTTGATTATTCTCTTGCCGGTATATATACTGGTACAAATACTATTTATCTGATGAGTTTAGTAGATAATGTGATTGCTTGGTACTCGGCGCATATGAATTATGCGTCGATTACTGCGTTGATGGCGGTGGAAAGTTCGTTCATTCCTTTTCCGAGTGAAGTAGTGATCCCGCCTGCGGCTTTTGTAGCAGGACAACCGGACAGTGTGCTCTGCGCGACGGGCAATTATTTTGTGGATGTGCTCTTTATCGTTTTGTTCGGCACTTTAGGCGCGATGATAGGTGCGATCATCAACTACGGTCTGTCGGTTTGGCTCGGCCGCATTATCATCTATAAGTTCGCCGATAGTAAGGTGGGCCATCTGTGTCTGCTGTCGAGCGAGAAGATCCAACGGGCAGAAGAGTATTTCCGCGAACATGGAAACGTGTCCACCTTCATCGGTCGGTTCATTCCGGGCATTCGTCAATTGATTTCTATCCCTGCAGGACTGAGCCGAATGCATTTCGGTGCATTCCTTTGGTGGACGTTCTTAGGCGCATTTGCATGGAATTGTGTGCTGGCGGCGCTGGGTTATATAGCAGCCGGACAGATGGACCTCATCAAACAATATAGCCACGAACTAAGCGTGGCCATACTGATTATCTTAGGTGTCGTAGTTGTTTATTTCGTGGTTAAACGACTACTCCGCGTTAAACGTTAACCTTTCACCTTTAACCCTTCACCTTTACTAAGCCTTCAACCAAGCGTTGAGGGCTTTTCTTTGGTCGATGAGTTCAGCCAGGATATAACCGCCTAACCAACTCAGGAAGAAGAAGAGGATCATGAACTTGATGCGACCGTTAATAGGCTTGGCATCTACCGCAAAATGGTTCTCAAACACTACCGGAGCTGTAGCTAACAGCAGACGATGGTCCATCTGTTGTAAGCGTTTCTGGTGATCGTAGATATCCTCCAAGAAGAGGTGCACACGCCAGTCGCCTACCCAAATCAGACCATTAGAAATACCTGCTGTAGGTTGTTCGCCCAGGTGATTATGGAAATAATACTCCGATGTCAAACTATCCAATTTGACCATTTGCGTATGGTTGAACGTGGTCTCGCTGAGCAAGTTACGATAATAGATTTCGTACGATTGTTGCATCGGCACATTGCTATTGAGATACGCCAATAAGGCTTGTTCAATCTTCGGCACGGAATCCAAGTTACGTGTCTTAATGCGAAATTGCAGGCAGAGACGGTCTTGCATCTGTACGTTGACTGTATCTGTCGGTTTGGATTTATGCTTAAAATCAATATAATCGGCAATTCCATCATCCAAACAATCGATGACACGGAATGTTTGAAAACGCGTAGCGATACGACCACGCACAAACGGCGTGATAGCGTCTTCGTTGGTTAAGGTCTTACCTAATTGCACCGGTGCTAAAGCTTGTTCAAATTGTTGAATAGAAGGTCCGTTGAGCAGTACCACCGTGTTCACGTTGTGCTTCACATTACCCGGACGGGTGTAATAGAACGCTGCCACCAAACCAAGAATAATTACCGGTAGTACAATCCACCAATACCGATAAGATACGCGCAGGACGTGGGCGAACCAGTGGCAACACGCCACACACAAACGACCAATCGCACGAGCTCCCGCCGCACAGAGGTCAAAAAAATTCATTTCTTTTTGGCTTTCCATATGTTTTTTATTTGTCGTTATATCGTTATCACGTTATATCGTTATATCGAGAGTGTTATTTTCTCCTGATCCAATCAAACGGACTGCGGCGAGTCGGTTGTTCAGGTTCTTCCTTCGTTTCTTCCTCTACCGTAATCACTACTTCGTCGGCTGAGGTGGATGCGGCGCGCTCACGTGGTTGTTCCGGTACTTCGACCCCTTCTTCCCGCAACGTGTCACTCAGGTCAATGAGCGTCGCTTTCTCGTCCTCCATCGGTTTGGGTTGCTGCGGCGGATAATTGGCATCGATAGCTTCGGCGATGGTCTTCTTACCTTCCTCTTCATCTTCCGAAGGCAGACCATCTACCTTATAACCGGTCGCAATGACCGTCACACGAACCTCTTCGCCCAGACTCTCATCAATCGACGCACCCCACTGTACTTCGATATCGTCGCCTACTTCCTGAACGAAATCATTGATTTGGTCAATCTCTTCCATCACAATCGCGTGCTCGGTAGAGCAGTAGAATTGCAGCAAGATACGCTCCGCACCGTGCACATCATTCGTGTTAACCAGCGGCGAGTTAAGGGCGTCACTAATAGCGTTCGTGATACGTTTCTCACCTGCTGCCCGACCGATATTCATAATCGCTACGCCACCTTTGCGGAGCGTGTTACGCACGTCGGCAAAGTCGGTGTTGATATATCCCGGTACGGTGATGATCTCGGCGATCGATCGCGCAGCGTTGGCTACGACGTCGTCGGATTTGCTGAAGGCGTTGAGTAGGTTGAGTTCAGGGTAAATCTGTTTCAACTTCTCGTTATTGATAATCAGCAACGCATCTACATGTTTGGCCAAACGCGCTACACCGGTCATCGCTTTCTCGATCTTCTTCTTGCCTTCGAAAGCAAAGGGAATAGTGACGATGCCGACGGTCAAAATACCCATTTCTTGCGCCACTTCGGCCACCACGGCTGAGGCTCCTGTTCCTGTTCCACCACCCATACCGGCAGTGATGAACAGCATTTGTGTGCCATCGTTCAGCGCTTCACGAATATGGTCGCGACTCTCTTCGGCATACTGACGGGCGGTCTCAGGATCACCTCCGGCTCCCAGACCCGGACCCAATTGCAACTTACTGGGCACGGAACTTTTGATGAGCACTTGGCGGTCCGTGTTACAAACGAGGAAGGACACGTCTTTGAGGCCCTGCCGGTGCATGTAATTGACGGCGTTGCAGCCACCGCCACCTACGCCAATCACTTTGATGATACTATCTTCTGTCAAGCCTTCCAAAGGAAGGGTTATTAAATTATCTTCCATAGTACGAATAAATTTTCAATTTTCCTTTTTCCATTTTCCATTTGTTCATTGCTGGTCAATGAACATATCTAATGTACTTTCTTTGACGCGTTCGAAGAAATTGGGGCGTTGCACCAATTGGTCTTTGTGGCTGTCACGGTAGTCCTGTCCTAACAGGATCGTGCCAATCAAGGCTGTATATTGCGGCGAGAGATATTTATCTTCGGTGTCGCGGTGCAGGAGCAGGTTATGTGCGCCATACTGCACCCGTGCCGTGGTTTGCTGCTGGATATATTCCGCCAAACCTTGCAACATACTGCCGCCACCGGTGATATAAACCGTACTAATCCGTCCTTCTACTTTCTTCAATTCCACCAACAAAGGTTCCAGTATCTCCTGTAACTTCAATTCAATCGCTTCCGCCAATTCGAGTGCAGAGATGACCATCTCACCGCCTATCTCGGGGCTCGCAGGCACGCGCAGGCGCACGTTCTTTTCTACTAACGCGGGCGAAGCGCAACCGAACTTCTTCTTCAGCACTTCCGCCGTGGCGTAACTCATCCCTTGCTGCTCCAACATGCGGGTGATATGATAGCCGCCTTTGGGCACTACTTTATTGAGCAAATATTGTCCGCCTTTATACACCGATAGACTCGTCGTCTGTGCACCAAAATCGAGTACCGCACAACCACTCATCAGTATCTGATTGCCGTCACACGTAGCGAAAGCGGATAATAACGCTTCGGGTCGCACGAACGCGTGTTCGATGCTTCGCCCTGCTTGCGAGAACGCTTTCTGCAGTTGCGTATCAATCGCTTTGCGACCGTAGAATGCAATGTAATGAGCCTCCACTATCGCGGCACGTTGATCGGGTGTCGGTAGGGAATCTTGCTCCACGCCGTCCAAAGAGAAATAACTGGGCACCAAGCCCAAGACTGCCACCTCAGGGTTGCGCAATTCGATCTTCTCCTTGCACTCCAACTCCATCTCATCCAGCAACTCCTGACTAATCTCTTTCTTCCGTGCCTGGTCGCGCTTACTGCGCACGGCGATGATCTGCATGGAATAACCGCCCAGCGAAACGAACGCCGTCGGTAACTCATTCACGCCGATGCGGTTAGCCAGTAACTTAAGCACCTCGGCGATGACATAACCGGCGTTACTGGACTGCGTGATGATGCCTTGCTCCACACATAAATTGCCGGCTTTCTGCGACCGCTCCTCCACGCCCAGTATCTGAAACAGATCAGGCGCTATACGCCGTGCCGCCAAGGCACGAACGCTCTCGCTACCCAGGTCTATCGCTACCAACGGGAGGCTGTCTGCTTTCTGTGTTTGTTTTCTTGCCATATAATTAGTTAATCATTTAGGTTTAATATCGGCCAATCACTTGACCTTTGAAACGAACATCCAATTCGTTGTATTTCTTCTCTTTGACCTCTTCAGGACTATTATCGTAGAACGTCCGTAACTTACGCAACTTGCGTTCATAACTTCTGATAGGACCCATCATCACGCGTTGACCGTTCACAAACACAATCGCGTTCTGCGGCGTTTGCATATGCAGACGATGTATCCGTTCGCGCCAATACGAATCGGTCGGCAACCACTGAGCAAAATCTGCTATCTGCTTCGCGGCCGCTTGTATACCGACTGCGCCGGTGACCAATAACACCGAGTCCTTGACCGTCAACCGAGATTCCATCACTCGGCGGTCCGTATCAATGATATACGCATCGCCTGGCGTTTGTACCCTCAATAACGGCACTCGTTGCGTCAACTCCACCCGAACCTCATTACGAGGCGTTACGTAACACTCCGCCGTACGAACCATCGGATGATGCAAGATCGTTTTCTCGATGCGGTGCAAAGTAGCTCGATTAATCGGTTGACCGACAGGGTTAAGACCTTCCGCCTGCAGCAAAGTTGTCAATTCGCCTTCCGTGAAATACATCCGCTCCAAACTATCGGTAACAATCAGCCTCATCGAATGACACGGTTCATCGGTAGGCCGCATCGCGTACCCCCATAAGACGGCGGCTAATAACATTCCTGCCATTACCGTCACACCTACCGCTCTCCATATGATCCGTGCTGTGTTACTCATCTAACAATTTAACGGTTTAACACTTTAACAATTTAACGCTTCCGCAATCGGCTGAACCAAGCGGTCTATATCTCCTGCGCCGATGGTCAGAACCACTACCGGCTGCTCGCTCTCCGCCACGCGTCGCTTCAGTTCGTTTACCAAATCGGCTTTCTCTACCACTTGACCTCCGAGCATCTCACTCGTCACCCCTTCAATCGGCAACTCTCTCGCAGGATAAATAGGTAACAGAATCGTCTCATCCATCGTACCTAATACGCGCTTGAAATCCTCTGCAAAATCGCGTGTGCGGGTGAAGAGGTGCGGCTGGAAGACACCAATCAACCGGCGCGTAGGGTAGAGCAACCGAACGGACTTAACCGTGGATGCAATCTCTTGCGGATGGTGGGCATAATCGTCTATATACACCACTTTCTCGGTATTCACATGAATATTGAATCGCCGCCAAACACCCTTGAACTCACTCATTGCTTGGCGTAATAGGTCAAAATACGGCGCATCGCTATCAAACATTGGCGTATACCACATACACAAAGATAGCGCAGCCACGGCGTTCTCCACATTCACCAACACCGGCACACCAATCGAGATATCCTTCATCACCGGTTCGGGATCATTTTTAGTATAAAAGTCAAATAGTATTTTTCCGTCCTCTACGCGGATGTTTGTACCATAGAAATCAGGCAAATCATCCGTTGGTTCGGTCACTACGCCGTAAGTGCGCACATACGTGCGAGCACGCATACGAAGCTCCAAATCGATGCCTTTCTTGATGATTAGTAATTCTCGTATCTGTGAGGTGTACTGCGAGAAAGCCTCACGGTAGGCTGCAGGAGTGCCGTATATATCCAAATGGTCGGGGTCCACGGCGGTGATGATAGAAACATGGGGATGTAAGAAATGGAATGACCGGTCGTACTCATCTGCCTCCACCACCACAAAACCATGATAATTGTTATGGAGCAGCACATTGGAGTTGAAGTTCAGACTGATACCTCCTAAAAATGCATCCACTTCATATCCCTTCATGACCTTGTAGTTCATTAACCATGCAATCATGGTGCTGACGGTCGTCTTACCGTGTGTACCGGCCACGCAAATAGGTTTTGCCTTTTCTTGCGTTACTCGTCCTAATACTTGCGCGCGTTTCTCAATATGAAAACCCTTACTGCGAAAATAGGTGTACAAAGCCGTATCCCTCGGTACAGCTGGTGTTCGTACCACCAAGGTATTATCCGGCGTCATATCGGCGAACCGGCTCAACATCTCTTCCACACTGTCATTGTAGAGAATCGGAATATTTTCTTGCTCTAGAGCCCGCGTGATGTCAGAAGGTGTGCGGTCGTATCCACAAACGGTCAGGTCACGTTTTTTCCAAACGGCGCTAGTTAAACTATAATCGTGCAACGCCACTCCATTAAAATACCGCGCCAAACCGCTCATTCCGATACCACCGATACCGAGAAAAAAGATGTATTGCAAACCATCCGTTGTTATCATTGCCTACCTATCCAAATTAAAAATCGTGCAAAGGTACAACTTTTTTTTGACATATGCAAATAATTTGCATTTTTTTCTCTTTTCTATGTTTGTTGTTCGGAATGCTATGCCGCTATGTGTGCTTTACCCCCCAAACGACGTTTAACCTGTCCCCAACCTACTTTTACCATAGGATACCCATAGGATAACCATAAGATACCCATAGGATAAACTCCATTTTTTGCACAAAACAGCACTTTTACTATATATATACATAGTATATATATACTTTTTGTTCTTCATTTTTTATTTGCATATATCAAAATTTTTTTGTACCTTTGTGCGCAATTTATATCATTGAGTTATGAATACGAATTTTGGATTTGTGCGAGTAGCAGCCGCTGTGCCTACTTTGCGCGTGGCTGATTGCCGGTTTAACGCCGAGCAAATCAAGTTACAAATCGACGAAGCGCTTGCGCAAGGTGTCGAAGTGATTTGTTTTCCGGAACTGACGCTAACGGGCTACACCTGTGCAGACCTGTTCTTTACCCAGCAGCTCCAACAGAGTGCGATACGTGAACTGGAAGCGCTTTGTGATTATACCCGCGGCAAAGCTATCATCGTGTTAGTGGGGGCGCCGCTGCAGGTGGATAATGACCTGTTCAATTGTGCCTTCGTAATGACAGATGGTGAAGTGATGGGAGTGGTACCCAAAGTGAATTTGCCCAACACTGGCGAGTTCTATGAGAAACGATGGTTCACATCGGGTCGCGCTACTCGCGAGTTCACACCAGGAGGCATCGCACCGCGTATTCCTAAAATTGAACTGTGGAGTGGCGAAGTGCCTTTTGGTACAGACCTGCTGTTCTGTACGCGTAACTATGCCTTCGGCATCGAGATATGCGAAGATCTCTGGTCTCCGCTTCCGCCCTCTACACAACTGGCCATTCAAGGAGCAGAAGTGATTTTTAACCTCTCCAGTTCGAATTGTATCATCGGCAAGCATATCTTCCGCAAACAGATGATCAAGCAGCAATCGGCCCGCGTCCACTGCGGATATGTCTATACATCTTCCGGTGTAGGCGAATCGACCACAGACGTCGTCTTCTCGGGCAGTACGTATATAGCCGAGAACGGCGACATACTGACCACAGGCGAACGATTCCAACGCGAGAATACGATGATTATTCAGGAATTGGATATAGAGCGTCTGCGTACGGATCGTCAGCGCAACACTAATTTTACCAAAGATAAAGCCGGGCATTACCGTCATATCAACGTAGCGCCGATAGAGCGTGAGGAGGATTTCACAGAGCCTATTCACCGTACCTTCTCACCAACGCCCTTCCTGCCGAAAAAAGGCAAGGAAGAACAATACTGCATGGATGTATTCTCCATTCAAACGAACGCCCTCGCGCGTCGCTGGGAGCACACCCACGCTGATACCCTCGAAATAGGTATTTCCGGCGGACTGGATAGCACGCTGGCCTTGCTCGTCTGCGTGCAGACAGCCGACCTCCTTGGCTACGACCGCAAACGTATTGTGGGCGTTACGATGCCTGGTTTTGGAACCTCCGACCGCACATACCACAACGCGCTGGATCTCATGCGCGAATTGGGTATCACTCATCGCGAGATCTCTATCCGAGACGTGGCAACTCAGCACTTGAGTGACATTGGACATGATATGAATAACAAGGATATCACCTACGAGAATGCACAGGCACGTATCCGCACCCTTATCCTCATGGACCTCGCCAACGAACTCAACGGCCTCGTGGTCGGAACAGGCGACTTGAGCGAACTCGCGCTCGGATGGTGTACCTATAACGGCGACCAGATGTCCATGTATAGCGTCAATGCAGGCATTCCCAAAACGCTTGTGCGCTATCTCGTGCGCTTTGCGGCGGAGAACCTTTACGGCGAGCCGCTTCGGAGCATCCTGATGGATGTTGTGGAAACCCCCGTTTCGCCGGAACTGTTGCCGACTGATGCGGAGGGCAAAATCGCGCAGAAGACCGAAGATAAAGTGGGACCGTACGACCTGCACGATTTCTTCCTGTTCTATTTTATGCGCTTTGGTTTCACACGCGAGAAAATTAAATATATGGCGTGCCAAGCCTTCGAAGACCAGTACGACGAAGCCACCATCGACAAATGGCTCGCGGTCTTCATGCGCCGTTTCTGCACCCAGCAGTTCAAGCGCACCTGTATGCCGGATGGACCTAAAGTAGTAAGTGTTAGTTTATCTCCTCGTGGAGACTGGAGAATGCCAAGCGATGCAAGTTGTATCTAATAATCTAATCCCCAATACCTTTGGCATCAAAGCCAAGGCGAAAATCTTTGCTGAGTATACTTCGGTCGAAGAACTGAAGGAACTGCTCACGCGCTTTCGTGGCGAGAAAATCCTGCACATCGGTCAAGGTTCGAACCTCCTCTTCACGGGCGATTTCGACGGTGTTATTTTCCATTCAGGTATGGCCCGAGCACGGTTCTTGGACGATGAAACGGTAGAAGCACAAAGTGGTTTACGTCTTGATGATCTCATCTCCCAACTGACCGATATGGGTTACTGCGGGATGGAAATACTAAGCCTTATACCGGGTGAAGTAGGCGCTTCTGCCGTACAAAACGTCGGCGCTTACGGCGTGGAAGCGAAAGATGTTATCCTCTCCGTTAAGACCCTCGATGTCGAAACGCTTGAAGAACGCATTTTCACCAACGCCGAGTGCCGGTTCGGCTATCGAGACAGCGCCTTCAAGCACGAACTAAAAGGCAAATACATCGTTACCTCGGTTGTTTATCACGTCTCCAAAGGTGATGCCACCCAGACTCGGCAAGAGATCATCGACACCCGTAATGCCAAGCTCCCTAAAGTAGGCGAAGTAGGTTCAGCCGGTTCGTTCTTCATGAACCCTTTTGTACCGGAAGCGAAAGCCCAAGAACTCCTCGCTCTCTATCCATCTATGCCGCATTTCCCTTCGCCGCAAGGCGTCAAAATACCTGCGGCTTGGCTCATAGACCAGTGTGGATGGAAAGGTAAAAAGCTCGGCGGTGCACAGGTTTGGCCGAACCAACCACTCGTGCTCGTCAATGCCAACAACGCTTCAGCTCAAGATATCATCAACCTCGCTGAGGCTATCCGTCAAAGCGTCCAAGAGCGCTTCGGCATTGACATTCACCCGGAGGTGAACTACATATAATTTTTAATTCGTAATTTTTAATTTTTAATTTATAAATGGCTTCATTTATTGTAGAAGGCGGACATAAACTCCATGGTTCCATCACTCCGCAAGGCGCCAAGAACGAAGCGCTGCAAGTGCTCTGCGCCGTGTTACTCACCCGCGAAGAAGTGGTTATATCCAATCTACCGAACATCTTGGATGTGAACAACCTCATCGACCTGCTCGCCTCTATGGGCGTGAAGGTAGAACGCCTTGCCAAAGGCAAGTGTGCATTCACGGCAAAGGACCTGGATATGGATTTCCTGCACAGCCGCGATTTTCTCAAGAAATGCAATAAACTGCGTGGTTCGGTCATGTTGATCGGTCCACTCTTGGCCCGCTTCGGCGAAGTAACCTACGCCAAACCGGGCGGAGACAAGATCGGTCGTCGTCGTTTGGACACCCATTTCCAAGGAATGGTCAATCTCGGTGCTACCTTCACCTACGATCAAGACCTGCTAGCGTACCGCTTTGACGGCAAACACCTCAAAGGAACCTACATGCTTCTCGATGAAGCCTCCGTAACCGGTACCGCCAACATCATTATGGCCTCGGTCCTCGCCGAAGGCACAACAACTATCTACAACGCCGCTTGCGAACCATACTTGCAGCAACTCTGCAAACTCCTTAATAATATGGGCGCACGAATCAGCGGAGTAGGCTCAAACCTTCTCACCATCGAAGGCGTACATGAACTCCACGGCGCACACCATACACTCCTTCCCGATATGATCGAAGTAGGTTCATTCATCGGCATGGCGGCTATCACGGGTTCGGAGCTGCGTATCTGCAAGGTTGGCTACAAAGACCTGGGCATCATCCCAGACGCTTTCCGCCGACTAGGTATTCGCATCGACATAGACGGCGATGATATCATTGTCCCTGCTCAAGAGCACTACCAAATCGAATCCTTCCTCGACGGTTCCATCCTTACCGTCGCCGATGCACCATGGCCTGGTCTCACCCCTGACCTCCTTTCCGTCATACTGGTCGTAGCTACCCAAGCACGCGGTTCGGTGCTCATCCATCAGAAGATGTTCGAGTCTCGCCTCTTCTTCGTGGATAAACTAATCGACATGGGTGCA
>Ga0265301_10001630_pt1 | contig 28743 bp, 24 predicted proteins | sample AusTroGonzalo_MG_2_FD_193488 | JGI IMG/M metagenome (GOLD analysis project Ga0265301, IMG submission 193488) | Bovine rumen microbial communities from tropical cattle in Woodstock, Queensland, Australia - Gonzalo_04 | ecosystem: Host-associated > Mammals > Digestive system > Stomach > Rumen ... | reverse complement strand
ATTCTTCCGGCGCGACTTGCTCATGGGGCGATTCCTTATTGCAGTAGAATGAACGTTCCGTGTATTCCGTGTATATAAACCTCAGGCATAATCGCCGCGATATTCCGCGGCCAGCTCGTCGGCGACATACTGGTCGCTGCGGCAATGCAGGTCGGCGATCCCTTCGCGGAGTTCCTGATAAATCTCCGAATGGTAAAAGAAATCCAGGGCATCCTCCATGGAAATCCCCTGCTGCTCGGCGAACAGGGCGACAACGCGGGAATACTTCATCTGAAGGAGCGTTTTATCGGCTTCCATTTCGAACCTCCTCCGCGGATTCAAAAACCAGCAGACGGTCGATCAAATCCTGTCTGCGAATGCAAATCTGATGGTTCGGCTTCTCGAATTTGAGGCGCGCCAAGGCCTCATCCTCGGAGATCAGCTTCTCGAAGAAAAGCTCCAATGTGTTGAAGACCTTGTCATTGGCGATACCGCCCCGCACAATATCGAAATCATCCTGCTGAACGCCGGCACGGCTGTCCGCTACAAAACGGAGCCATTCGCGGTCATAAACAGGAAAATCCCTGACCCGGATATTGAGCTCCGGCAGCAGTTCATCGTGAAAAGCATAGCGGTTGACAAATGCCGAACGGTTGCGGCGCAGCCAGCGGATCGCCCAGCTGACCGCCTGTTCATAAACGGGCGTAACATAGAAGCCAGAGCCGAAATCAAGCGTTTTGCGGGAAAAGCTCAAATCCGGTTGATCGACTTTTGTGTAGGAACCGTGAAAGTCTTCGATCATGCGATGACGCCCTCCTCCTTCATGAAGGAGATGATGTCGTCGACGACATATTCTTTGCTCTGCGTGTGCAGGACATCGTAGGACGACACGATATAGTCTGGCAGGATGCGGGATTTCCGGGTCAGCAGATCATATACGACATTGCCGGGGAGCTGCAGTCTTTCGGCAACGCCCTCGATGCAGAAAATGGCAAAGTCAAGCACGGGTTTCGACATGATCGGCTCCTGTTGGTTCGGCGATAACGTATCAACCTAATTTACAACGAAAAAAGGAAATGTCAACGTTGGAAGACATTTTTCTTTTGAAATCATCCTGCGACGACGATCCGTACGCGATGAACTGCGGGAAAGATAGCCCGGTCCGGGGCCGTCGAATCCGGAGTTTTTCGCGGTTTGCGCTTTTATTTCGAAAAAGATGTGGTATATTATATTTTCCATAAAAATTTGAAACGCATCAAAAAACATAGAGGAGACCCTGCTATGCTGGAAAATAGAGACGACAAACTGATCCTCGGCCTGCCGAAAGGAAGCCTGGAAGCCGCCACGACCGAACTGTTCGCGAAGGCCGGCTACAAAATCGAGATCAGCTCGCGTTCGCTGTACCCGACCATCAACGACCCGGAGATCGACTGCATGCTGCTGCGTGCGCAGGAAATGGCGATGTTCGTGGAGGAAGGCATGCTCGACTGCGGCCTGACCGGATTCGACTGGATTCAGGAAACCGGGGCGCACGTGGAGGAAGTCTGCGAACTGGTGTACGGCAAGGTCGGACGCAATCCGCTGCGCTGGGTCCTGGCCGTGCCGGAAAACTCCGACATCAAGTGCGCCGCCGACCTCGAAGGCAAGCGCATCGCGACCGAGGCGGTCGGCATGACGAAGCGCTACCTGGCCAAGAACAACGTGAAGAACGTCCGCGTGGACTTCTCCTGGGGCGCGACCGAGGTCAAGCCGCCGCATTTCGCGGACGCCATCGTGGAGATCACGGAGACGGGCAGCAGTCTGCGCGCGAACCGCCTGAAGATCATCGATACGCTCTGCACCACGACCACGCGCTTCATCGCGAACAAAAAGGCCCTGGAGAACCCGTTCAAAGCCGCGAAGATCCGCCGCATCGCCATGCTGCTGAAGGCCGTGCTCAACGCCGAAGGCAAAGTCGGGCTCATGCTGAACGTGCAGGAAAAGGATCTGGACAACATCCTCCAGAAGCTCCCGGCCCTGCAGCGTCCGACCGTGTCCCCGCTCTCCGAAAAGGGCTGGTTCGCGCTGAACACCATCGTCGACGAGGCCGTGGTCCGCGAGCTCATCCCGCAGCTGAAGGAGCTGAACGCCACGGGCATCGTGGAGTTCCCGCTGAACAAGCTGGTGGACTGATTCCCGAATTCAATTGAAGCAGGTTCGCGAGGACCTGCTTTTTTTCGCCCTTTTTCATCCTCATCCGCCCGAAAAAACATCTCCAAGATGAAGGTTCTCCCGCTCAAAATCCGCGAACAAACGCCGCTCGTGCGGCTGCTCGGCGCGATCCTGCTGCTGCACCTGGTCCTGTGGACGCTCATCCCGGACCTGCTGTACTCCGTGCTGCCGCTGGATTCGCTGGAGGCCATCGCCTGGGGCAGCGGGTTTTCGCTGGGCAACGCCAAGCATCCGCCGCTCACGGGGTGGATCGCGGGGCTGACGGCGGGCGCGACCGGGCACGCCGACTGGCCGATCTACCTGCTGAGTCAGATCTGCGTCGCGGGCGGGATGGCCTGCATCTACCTGCTGGCGCGGGAATTTTTCGGACGGGAAGAATCCGCGCTGGCGGCCCTGTCGCAGGAATTCATCCTGTACTACAACGTCACGTCGCCGGAGTTCAACGTGAACATGCCGATGCTGCTGCTGTGGCCTGCGGCGGCGCTGTTCTTCGTGCGGGCGTACCGGCGGGACACGATCCGCGACTGGATCCTGCTCGGCGTCGCGGGCGGGCTGTGCTTTCTCTGCAAATATTATTCCGCGCTGCTGTTCGCGGCGTTCGGAGTGTTTCTGCTGATCTCGAAGGAAAGGCGCCGGCTGTTCCTCGGGGCCGGACCGTGGATCGCCGCGGGATCATTCTTCGTGGTGATCCTGCCGCACGCGATGTGGGCGCTGACCGGCGGCCTCGCCATGATGGAGGAATACGTGGAAAAACGCATGACGGCGAGCGGGAATTATTCCTGGTTCCGGCAGCACGTTCTGAACGTGCTGACCATCCTCGGGAACGCGATCCTGGTGTTCCTGATCCCGTACGTGGCGTTCCGGGTGTCGAAACGGGAGAAACCGCACATCCCGGCGGCGGGGTCCGGCACGCGCCGCGAAGCGCTGGTCTTCGCGGTCACGATGATCGGCGTCCCGCTGTTCATCCTGACCGTGATCGGACTCTCCGGCGGCAACATCCGCGCGATGTGGCTGGACCCGCTGTTCTTCCCGCTCGGCATCCTGATGGTGACGCTGTTCCCGCCGGAATGGACGGCAAAGCAGCAGAAGTGGTTCCAGATCGCGACCTTATTTGCCTTCTCCCTGGCCATCACGTATGTGGCGGTCGCGGGCATCGTGCACACGACGCACCGCAAGAACTTCCCTGCGAAAGAATTCACGAAAAAAATCTCGGCGATGTACTCGGAACAGACGGGCAAGCCGCTGGAAATCATGGCCGGCAACGCCTGGACGGCGGGGATGTTCCGCCAGTATGCGACGGGACATCCGCAGGGCTGCATCCTTAAGAACCGGAGCGAGCTGAACCGCCTCGGCCCGATGCTGAAGGAACGCGGCGGACTGGCCGTTTCGGACAAGGAGGAGGACATCGACTTCGCCGCGGATTTTTTCGGAACGCCCGATGTGCCGCGTGTCGCGATCGAGGTCGAATACCGCTCCCTGCTCGGCAAAAAACGCAAACGCACGATCAATCTGGCGATTTTGGAGCCCGCGGCGGCAAAATAATTTCGAATCCGGGTTGATTCGGAAAGGTTTGTGTGGTATATTAAATAGATATACCATTTTGACGCGGCCGCCCGCGCGGTCGGTTCCGGGTCCGGATTTTCAAAAACACGCCAACGATTTCAGGAGTCTCCTCCTTTGAACACCTTGCTGATAGTTTTGGGCTGTCTTGCCGCGGCATTCCTCCTGTGGATTGTCCTGCTGATCTGCTTCCCGTACGAAGTCTTCAAGTTCATCATCATGATCCTGCGGCACACGTGCTTCGTGGAGCGGTTCGACGGCGAGGAGAACGTGCCGAAGGAGGGCCCCGCGCTCTTCGTGGCGAACCACGTCTCGATCTTCGACTCGTTCATCATGATGGCGACCACGAAGCGGAAGATTCACTTCATGATGCACACGGATTTCTACCGCATGAAGTTCTTCGGACCGCTCTTCCGGCGCATGGGCGTGATCGAGGTGCCGCGACCGGGACCGAAAAAGATGCAGGAATTCATGGAGAAGACGAAACAGCTGCTCCGCGACGGCGAGCTCATCTGCATGTTCCCCGAGGGCGGCGTGTCCGGCAACGGCCTGATCCTGCGGTTCAAGAAGGGCCTTTCGCGCATCCTTCCCCCGGACTGCGACGTGCCGGTCCTGCCGGTCCGCATCGGCATGCTCTGGGGCAGCATGTTTCCGTACTACAAAGGGCATTTCCGTTTCATCATGCCGCGGCAGTTCCCGATCCCGGTGGCCGTGGCGATCGGCAAACGCATCAGCCCGGACGTGACGCCGTTCCAGCTGCGCCAGCTGATCTCCGAAATGGGCGCGGATGTGGAGAGCGAGGGATTCCCGAGCGAACGCACCATCCACTACGCATTCGCGCGGCAGGTGCGGCGGCATCCGTTCCACTGCATGTACAAGGACGCGGAGAAGAAGGGGCCGAAGGACCTGGACACGCTCATCAAGGCGCTGATCTTCTCCCGCGTGATCCGCCAGCTGGACGAGAAGAACGACAGCAAGTACATCGGCGTGCTGCTGCCGAACTGCGTGAACGCCGCCATCGTGCTATACGGCGTGCTGTTCGCGGACCGCATCCCGGCGATCCTGAACTACTCGGTGGGCGAGGCCGTGCGTCGCGCCTCCATTGAAAAAGCGAATATCAAACTCATCCTTACAAGCCGGAAGTTCCTGGAAAAGCTGAAGCTTGAGCCGACGCCGGAAATGTTTCTGCTGGAGGACATCCGGCCGTACATCACGAAGGGCATCAAGTGGACCGCCATCATGGATGCCATCCTGCTGCCCTCGCGCCTGCTGATGTGCCAGTACGCGCCGAAGACGTGGCGCGACAGCATGAACGACGCCGTGCTGCTTTTCTCCAGCGGCTCGACCGGCATGCCGAAGGGCATCATGCTGACGCACCACAACCTGAACTCCGACTTCTTCAATTTCTGGCGCAACGTGAACTGGACGCCGCACGACACGACCGTCGGCAACCTGCCGCTGTTCCACGCGTTCGGATTCATGATCGGGTTCGTGCTGCCGAGCCTGTGCGGCACGCGCGTGACGTTCCTGCTGAACCCGCTGGACGCGCAGGGCGTGTGCAACGCGGTGGAAAAGGACAAGCTCACGATCCTGATCGCCACGCCGACGTTCCTGCAGACATACATGCGGAAACTGAAGCCTGGCCAGTTCAAGTCGCTCCGCCTGGTCATCACCGGCGCGGAAAAGCTCCGCAGCGACATTTCCGAAAAAGTGAAGGCCATGACCGGACTCACCGTGACCGAAGGATTCGGCTGCACCGAGCTTTCGCCCATCGTGGCCATCAACCTCGCGCGAAGCGTTTTCACGCTCGGACGCGAATGCGGCAGACCCGGCAGCATCGGCGCGCCACTGCCCGGCATCCACGTGAAGATCGTGGACCCGGACACCTTCGAGGAACTGCCCCCGAACACGCCCGGCCTGATGCTCGTGAAGGGCGGCCTGGTGATGAAGGGCTACCTGAACGAGCCCGAGCTCACGGCGAAGGTCATCAAAAACGGCTATTACAACACGGGCGACATCGCGACCATGGCCGAGGACGGCTACATCACGATCACCGGCCGCCTGTCGCGCTTCTCCAAGATCGCCGGCGAAATGGTCCCGCATGAGCTCGTCGAGATGTCCGTGAGCGAGATCATCGGCAGCGAATCGCACGATGTGGCCGTGACCGGCGCGCCCGACGCGAAGCGCGGCGAACGCATCGTGGTCTTCTACTCGAATCCGAACCTGGACCCCGAAAAAGTCATCGAGGAGCTCCAGAAGAAGAACGTGCCGCCGCTCTGGATCCCGAAGGTCCCGGATTTCATCAAGCTCGACCGCATCCCGCTGCTCGGGTCCGGCAAGCTCGACCTCCAGACCATCAACAAGCTCGCCCGCGAACACGGCGACAAAATCTGACGTGGAGGAGCCGGCCGAATGAAGCAGGAACACGCGCTCGTCGTTTTTTCCGGCGGCATGGACAGCGCCACGGCGCTGTGGTGGGCGATGCGGGAATTCGAGACCGTCTCCGCCGTATCGTTTTCCTACGGGTCCAAGCACAACGCGCGTGAACTCGCCGCGGCGGACACGATCTGCCGCAAGCTCCTGATCCCCAGGCTCGAAATCCCGCTCGATTTCATCGGCAGGTATTTCCACTCGTCCCTGCTCAAATCGGGCGGCGCGATCCCGGAAGGCGCGTACAACGAATCCAATATGGCGTCGACCGTCGTGCCGTTCCGCAACGGCATCATGCTGGCCGCGGCGGCCGGACTCGCGGAGGATTCCGGGTGCTCCACCGTCATCCTCGGCAACCACAGCGGCGACCATGCGATCTACCCGGACTGCCGCCCGGAGTTCATCGACGGCATGGCGCGGGCGATCGAAGCGGGAACCGGCGGCAAGGTGAAACTCCTGTCGCCGTTCTGCCGCATGACGAAGGGCCAGATCGCCTCGCTGGGGGCCGAGCTCGGCGTGGATTATTCGCTCACCTGGAGCTGCTACAACGGCCGCGACAAACACTGCGGCAAATGCGGCACCTGCCGCGAACGCAAAGACGCGTTTCGCGAGGCCGGACTCCCCGACCCGACCGTGTACGAGGACTGAAACGCCATGCACAGCTACCGGGTCAACGAGATTTTCTATTCCATTCAGGGCGAAGGCGCATTCGCCGGGACGCCCGCCGTCTTCGTGCGGTTCTCCGGCTGCAACCTCGCCTGCCCGTGGTGCGACACCGACCACTCGAACTATGTGGAAATGACCCGTGACGAGCTGGAGGACGCCGTCCGCGCGCTTCTGAAGGGCCGCGAAGGCGCGATCATCGTGCTGACCGGAGGCGAACCCGCGCTTCAGCTCCGCGACGACGAGCCGCTGTTTCAGGGCTTCGGGCGCCGCGTCTGCATCGAGACGAACGGCACGCTGCCCGTGCCGGACTGGGTGGACTGGATCACGGTCTCCCCGAAAAACGAACTGTCGCCTGTCGTCCCGCGCGCAAACGAACTGAAATTCGTGTTCGAGCCCGAACACATCCCATACTATCTCTCCATGCAGGAGGCCGACTGCGAGAAACGCATTCAGCCGCTTGCCCGGAAGGACGGCACGACCAATCTGGCCGAGGCGCTGGAATTCGTACTGGCCCATCCGCGTTTCAAATTATCCGTGCAGCTGCACAAAATCATAGGAGTTCGTTGACATGCCCAGAAAGGCAGCACCCGCGCGTCCGGCGGAATCCGAACGCGACAAACAGATGGAAGCGCTCGTTTCGAGCTTCTTCCGGCTCATCGGCGAGGACGGTTCCCGCGAGGGACTCGTCGAGACGCCCGCCCGCGTCCGCCTGGCCGCGGAGGAGATCTTCTCCGGCTATCGCCAGGACCCGAAAAAAATCCTGAAGACCTTCACCGAAGACGTGTGCAGGGAAATGGTCATCCTGAAGAACTGCGAGTTCTATTCCACCTGCGAACACCATCTTTTCCCGTTCTTCGGGCACGTTTCCGTGGGATACCTGCCAAACCGCCGCATCGTCGGCATCTCGAAACTCGCCCGCCTCGTGGACTGCTTCGCGCGCCGGCTTCAGATCCAGGAACGCATGACCGCGCAGATCGCCGATGCCGTGATGGACGTGCTGGACGCGCGCGGCGTGTACGTGATATGCGAAGCCACGCACTTCTGCATGACCAGCCGCGGCATCCGCAAGCAGAACGCGAGCATGGTCACGTCAGCCATCCGCGGCGAGTTCGAGAAGAAGGAATCCCTCCGCATGGAATTCCTCGCGGCGGTGACCGGAAACATCTCCGGCAAGTAATTTTTTCCCGCCATAAAAGGAAAAAAGGAAGCTCCTGCCGGTTTTTGACAGGAGCTGTAAAAAAGGATTGGGAAAAGGGATTTGCACCTGTGCCGTTGCGAAGACGGCACTGTATCCGCGGGGGGATTACTTCATGGGGACTTGTCCTCCCAGGATCGCGTCGATGCGTGCGAGCTCTTCCGCAGTGAACGTCGGATTCCTGTTCAGGCCATCCAGCACATCGTTGATTTGGCTGATGCGGCTGGCGCCGACGAGCGCCGACGTGACGACGTCCTGACGCAACACCCAGGCGGTCGTCATGGCGGCGAGACTCTGGTTGCGTTCCTGCGCGAATTCGTTCAGCTTTTTGATTATCTCCAGTCTCTCCGGCGTGAGCGCTTCCGGCTTCAGGAACACTTTGCGCGTCATGCGGGAATCGTCCGGGATGCCGTCCAGATAACGGTTCGTGAGAAGTCCCTGCGCCATCGGCGAGAAGATGATGCCGCCGACGCCGAATTCCTTCATCACGTCGAACGTGCCGTCCTTTTCGCATTTGCGGTCAAACATGTTGTACCGCACCTGGTGCAGCACGGTCGGGGTCTTGAGTTCGCGCAGGATGGCGAACGCCTCGCGGGCGCGTTCGGGCGAGTAGTTCGAAATGCCGACGTAAAGGGCGCGTCCGGACCGCACGATCTGGTCGAGCGCGAGCATGGATTCCTCGACGGGGGTGTCCGGGTCCATGCGGTGGTGGTAGAAGATATCGACGTAGTCGAGGCCGAGGCGTTTCAGGCTCTGGTCGCAGCTGGCGATCAGGTATTTGCGGCTGCCGAGGTCGCCGTACGGGCCGGGCCACATGGTATAGCCCGCCTTGGTGGATATGACCAGCTCGTCGCGCAATTTTCCGGTGAAGTCGGCCTTCAGGATCTTTCCGAACGCCTCTTCCGCGCTGCCGGCCGGCGGTCCGTAGTTGTTCGCCAGGTCGAAGTGCGTGATGCCGTGGTCGAACGCGTCCCAGACCATGGAATGCGCGTTATCGAAGTTGTCTTTTGCGCCGAAGTTGTGCCAGAGTCCGAGCGAGACCTTCGGCAACTGGAGGCCGGTACTGCCGCAGTGGCGGAATTCCATGACGGCATAGCGTTCGGCCGACGGGGTGTAGTCGATCAGCGGATCCGGCTTCTTTCCCTGACGCAGGACGAAGACGGAGAAGGCAACCGCGGCTATGATGCCGATCACGATGGAGACGTTGTACGGGAGACCGCCTCTGTTGGTGAAGAAGAAAAGACCGTCGGGCTGACCGAGCTTTCTGGACGTCCAGACGATGAACGTGACGACGACAGCGGTCATGAACATGCCCGGGATCAGGGTAATCAGCGAGCCGATCTTCCTTCCTCTGCGGAGCAGCCACACGGTGCCAGCCATCAGCGTGGTGGCGGCGAGCACCTGGTTGCCCCAGGCGAAGTAGTTCCAGAGCTTGTTGAACGACTTGTCGTCGGTGTTGGACCAGTAGAGCAAACCGGCCACGAGGACGATCAGCGGCAGGCAGGTCAGGAAGCGCGGTAGGAAACTCTGCTGCGGGATATGAAGCATTTCAGAAAGGGCGAGGCGCGTGCTGCGGAGCGCGGTGTCGCCGCTCGTGACGGCGAGGATCACGACCGCCAGCACGGTAATCGTGCCCATCCAGGTGCCGAGGAAATGGGTGGTGATCTCGCAGAGCACATCCGTGCCGACTTTCGACATGAATTCCGGCTTCAGGTTGTAGATGGCGAGTCCGCCGACCGCCCAGATCATGGCGATGATGCCTTCCACGATCATCATGCCGTAGAAGTCGCTCTTCGCCTCGCGTTCGGACTTCATTGTGCGGGCGATGATGGGCGACTGCGTGGCATGGAATCCGGAGATGATGCCGCACGCGATGGTCACGAAGAGAAGCGGGAAGATCGGATGCGTGTCGGGTTTCCACATCCCCGCCTTGAACTCCATGCTTTCCTGCAGGAGAGCCGGCGATTTGAACCCGGCGACGAGGAGCGCGACGAAAATGGCGAGCGTGCCGACCAGGAGCATGAGGCCGAAGAAGGGATACACCTTGCCGATGATCTTGTCGACCGGGAACATCGTGGCGATGACGTAGTAGCAGAAAATGGTGACGACCGCCACCCAGAAGAAGTTCTCGGGCTGATAGGTCGACAGTTCGACGGGATCGGTCGGCCTGGCGAAATCCTGCAAAGTCGTATTGATGAGGTTTGCCGGGATGTTGATGAAGACCGCGACCACCAGGAGAAGCAGGATCACCATGAACCACTCGAAGAAGATGTTGTAATTCGCACCGAGGTTCTTATGCACGATCTTCGGCAGGTTCGCGCCTCGGTCGCGGATCGACATCATGCCGGCGGCCATGTCGTGGACCGCGCCCATGAGGACGCATCCGACCGGGATGATGACGAGTGCGATGATGCCGAACTTGATGCCCAGGATCACGCCGATCACCGGGCCGATGCCGGCGATGTTCAGCAGCTGGATCAGCATGTTCTTCCAGCGCGGCAGCACCACGTAATCGGTGCCGTCGGCCATTTTCACCGCCGGGGTCTCACGGTCGTCCGGCCTGAATATCTTTTCCACCAGTTTTCCGTACAGGAAATATCCGAGTATCAGGAATACGATGCCGCCGAGAAAGAGTGCCATGACTGAGCCTCACGATGATTGAAACCGGCGGAAACCGTGTTGTCGAGGCGGAAGCGCCGGCCGCGGGAAATGCCGCGGATGGTTGATGTTTGTGAAAATATAAATTATATTATAGCATACATTTTCCGCATGTCAAGCGTTTTTTCTGAAGAAAGAAAAAGACACACGCGGAAAAAGAAGGAATGCGGAAATGCCCGGAGCGGAGCCGTGCACTACTCGGCACACTTCGTGTGCGCGAGCGGAGCCGCGCACTACTGCAGTGGAGGACTTGTCCTCCCGGAATCAGGATTCGAGCGCGGCGTTCTGAAGGAAGATTTCGCGGGCGAACGGCTCGAACTTGAGGAGATCGCCCTCGAACGAAACGGTCTTCCCCTTCGCCGCTTCCAGCGCGGCCTGAAGCTCCGGCGGAAACGCCGCGACGGCCTTGATCCTGACCGGGAAGCCGGACTGTCCCTGCTTCATTTCGTGGATAAGAAGCGTGGCCTTCACTCCTTTGTTGGAGCCGAACGTGAAATCCATGCTGAACGGCAGGAGCGTCTGAACTTCACCGCTCCAGCGCACGCGGCTGCCCTTCATGGCATCGAACGCGGCGCGTTCCTCCGCCCCGGGGAACGACTTGGAGAACAATGCGGCGCAGACGGATTCGACGGTCAGGGAGGCGGAGCCTCCACCGAGGTTGTGCCCGGCTTCGCTCGGGGACGGGGCAGAGGCGGGCGGTTTCTTCGCGGGAGATTTGGACAAAGACGGACTTGTTTTCCGCTCGACACCGGCCTCCCCGGCTTCGGCGGACGCACCCGGCTTCGGCTCCGGGGAAACATGGATGACGACGGTCCTGCCGGAGATGGCGGGATCCTCCGTCTTTCGCGGATGGAGCCTGGAAGTCCGCTTCGAAGGTTCGATCGGCACCGAAAGCGGGGAATAACGCTTCGGGGCGTCCTCTTCTTCCTCATCGGCGTCCATCGCGGGCGAAAAATCCGCCGGGATGGAGAGAAGGCCCTTTTTCTGCGCGGTCAGCAGGTCGGGCATCGGCGTGCGCGACGGTTTCTCCAGCGCATTGGCAATGGCGAGCATGTTGGCCAGGACTTTTTCATCCGGGGCCGAGGCGCGCAGACGCACGGAAACGCCCTCGTTGTTGAACATCCCGGCAGGGAAGAGCCGCACGAGATTGAGCACGGCGGAACGGTTCGACGGCATGTCCAGGAAGCGGTCGAACGCCTCCTCGGATTCGGCCGAACAGTAGAAATCCGGCTCCTGCGAGGAGAAAAACATCTTCGAGGGGAAAATGGGGTGCCCGTCCAGGATGCGTTCGGCGATCGTCTGGATGTCGCGGACCACACAGACCTGAATCCGCGCGGCGTTCCGGAACGACACGAAATACCGGACGTAATTCCGCCCGAACCGCTTGATCGTAACGGCATGGCCGGAAACCCTGCCGGTGATGAACATGTCGCTGCCATCCGTCTTCTTCCCCGGGTCGAACGTGCAGAAAAGGCGTTCCGCCGCCTGCCGCCACTGGGTTTCGAGGTCAAGCTGCGCCCGCGGCCGGGAATCCGCATCGTCGCCGGACGAATCATCCCCCTTCATGATCGATTTCGCTTTCATGAAAGAGGCGAAAACAGTCTTCCAGATGATGATCCCGATCAGAATCAAAATGATTTTGTAGAGGAACGTCGGCATGGCGGGAAAGCGGCTTCCGGGCGGGAATCAGGCGTTCAGCGCGGCACGGCAGGCACGAAGCGTGTTCTTCATGAGCATGGCGATGGTCATGGGGCCGACGCCGCCCGGGACAGGCGTGATGAGGGAAGCCTTTTCCGCGACGGAGTCGAAATCAACGTCGCCGACGAGGCGGCAGCCGTTCTTGGCCGCCGGATCGGGGATGCGGTTGATGCCCACGTCGATCACCACAACGCCTTCCTTCACCTGGTCGCCCTTCAGGAACCGCGGGATGCCGAGGGCGGCGACGATGATGTCGGCCTGACGCGTGATCGCGGCGAGGTCGGCGGTGCGGGAATGGCAGACGGTGACGGTGGCGTCGCCGAACGGGGCCCTGGCGGCGAGCATGGCGGCCATGGGCTTGCCGACGATATTGGAGCGGCCGAGCACGACGGCGTTTTTGCCGCGCGTGACGACGCCGGAGCGTTCGAGCAGGACGGTCACGCCCCACGGGGTGCAGGGCATGAAGCCGGTGAAATCGCCGAGCATCATCTTCCCGACATTGAACGGATGGAAGCAGTCGACGTCCTTTTTCGGGTCGATGGCGAGCACGACGCTCTGCTCGTTGATGTGCTTCGGGACCGGGGACTGCACGAGGATGCCGTGGATGGACGGATCGGCGTTGAGCTTCGCGATGACGGCGAGGAGTTCGGCCTCGGAAGTCTCCGCGGGGAGCACGATCTTTTCGGAACGGATGCCGAGCTCGACGCACTTCTTCGCCTTGCGGGAGACGTACACCTGGGAGGCGGGGTCTTCGCCGACGAGGATCACCGCGAGCGCGGGCTGGACATTGTATTTCGCGACGATTTCCGCGACTTCAGCCGCGGTTTCGGCATTGACGGCCTTGGAAATCTCGTTGCCGTTGATGAGGTTTGCGGACATGGTTCGATCACTCCTTGGCGGCCTTGGCGTCTTTGGCCTGGGCGTTTTTGGCGTCTTTGGCCTGAGTGGCCTGAGTGGCCTGAGCGTCTTTGGCGTCTTTGCCGTCTTTGGCGTCTTTGCCGTCGGCATCTTTTGCCGCGGGCGCCGGCGGGGGCGCGGGTTTGAGCTTGGAAATGGCGAGGTCAAGATCGTTCAGCTGGGAATTCAGCTCGATCATGGACTTTCTGGATTCGAGCAGCGAGGCGAGCTTGCGGTTCAGGAGCAGGATCTCGTCACGCAGTTTCTTCGCGGCTTCGTCCTCCTGCAGAAGACGTTTGCGCTCGTCGTGAATCTTCTGGACCAGCTCGGCGCGCTGGCTCAGCAGTTTTTCGGCCCGTTCCTGATCTGCGTACGCGGAGGGTTCCGGATTCGCACGATAAATGGAGGTCAGGACGGACGCGGGCTTGGTCGCGGGCTTCGCCGCGGTCGCTGTCGCGGGCTTGGTCTCAGCGGGCTTCGCCGCCGTCGCAGTCGCGGGCTTGGTCTCAGCAGGTTTCGTTGCCGTTGCCGCCGCTGCGGCGGGCTTCGCCGCGGGAGTTGCCGCAGGCGTTGCTGCGGGCTTGGTCGCGGCGGCGGAAAGGACCGCCGTCACGGAAAAAAGCAGAAGAATGCAGAAATGTTTCATGGTCATGTACCGAAGAAGAAGTTGACGCGCGGGAAGCGCGGTGCGGGAAAAAACACGCAGTTAAATATAGATTTGAAACGCGAGAATGCAAACGCCAAAGTGGAAACATGGGCGAAAAAGGCGCAAAAAAACGCAAAAACGTTTGAAAAGGAAAGCCGGATGTGCTAAAGTATTGTGATAAAGAAAACAAATTCAATCAGGTGAGGAGACAGCGCTATGAGACTCGCGGAACTCGAACGCAAAACAAGCGAAACATCCATCTACGTGAAATGGAACCTGGACGGGACCGGCTACGGCCGGATCGACACCGGCATCCCGTTCATGGACCACATGCTCACGCTTTTCGCCCGGCACGGCGGATTCGACCTGGAAGTAAAGGCGGACGGCGACCTGGACGTGGACTGCCATCACACGATGGAAGACCTGGGGCTGACCATGGGCCATGCCCTGACGCAGGCAGTCGGCACGAAGGAGGGCATCCGCCGTTACGGAAGCTTCCTGCTGCCGATGGACGAATCGCTCGCGCTGGTGGCGCTGGACCTTTCCGGGCGGCCGTTCCTAGTGTACGATGTGACGCCGCCGGCGGAATACATCAAGGACCTGGACACCGCGCTGTTCAAGGAGTTTTTCCATGCATTCGCGATGAAGGGCGGCATCACGCTGCACATCCGCATGCTGTCGTCGGGCGAAGTGCACCACGTGTTCGAGGCGATCTTCAAGGGGATGTCGCGGGCGCTGGCCGACGCGGTCTCCATGGACCCCCGCATGAAAGGCATCCCGTCCACAAAGGGCGTCCTGTAACGCCCAGTTTTCAGCGTAAAAAGCTAGTTTTCAGGCACAGGCGGTTTGTCCCATGTACGACGATCAGGGCAGTCTTTTTTCGGCGTTTCTGAAGACGCCGCTGGCCGACCGGATGCGTCCGCGCACGCTTGAGGAAGTGGTCGGGCAGGAACATCTGCTCGGACCCGACGCACCGCTGCGGCGCATGATCGAAAGCGGTCGCCTGAGCAGTTTCATCCTGTGGGGGCCGCCGGGGTGCGGCAAGACCACCATCGCCCGCATCATGGCGCACACCACCAGCATGCACTTCGTGGCGCTGTCCGCCGTGTTCTCCGGTATCGCCGAACTCCGCAAGGCGTTCGACGAGGCGGCGAAACTGCGCGAGGCAGGGCAGGGCACACTCCTTTTTGTCGACGAAATCCACCGGTTCAACCGCGCCCAGCAGGACGGGTTCCTGCCGTTCGTGGAGAACGGCACGGTCACGCTGGTCGGAGCCACGACCGAAAACCCGTCGTTCGAGCTGAACAGCGCATTGCTCTCCCGGTGCAAGGTCTTCGTGATGAAGCCGCTGGACGAGGCCGCGCTGGACCGGATCATGAAGCGCGCCGAGGAGCTTTCCGGGATGCCGCTGCCGCTGTCCGACGAGGCGCGGAAAATCCTGCCCGGCCTGGCCGACGGCGACGGACGCTACCTCATCAACCTCATGGAATCCGTGTACGACCTGGCCGCCGAGGGCGAGGAGATCGACACGAAACGCCTCTCTCAGCTGGTCCGCCAGCGCGCCCCGGTCTACGACAAGAACGGCGAGGGGCATTACAACCTCATCAGCGCGCTCCACAAGTCGTTGCGCGGGTCCGACGTGGACGCCGCGCTGTACTGGGCCGCACGCATGATCGAGGGCGGCGAAGACCCGCTGTACCTGCTGCGGCGGCTCACGCGGTTCTCCATGGAGGACGTGAGCCTGGCCGATCCGAACGCACTTCAGGTGGCGGTGTCCTGCTGGGACACCTACGAACGGCTCGGTTCGCCCGAGGGCGACATCGCCATCGCGGAGCTCGTGATCTACCTGGCGACCGCGCCGAAGTCGAACAGCGCGTACGTGGCGTGGGGCAACGCGCTCCGGGCCGCGAAGGAGTATTCCTCGCTCACCCCGCCCGCGCACATCCTGAACGCCCCCACGAAGCTCATGAAGGAGCTCGGCTACGGGAACGGCTATCAGTACGATCAGGACCTGCCGGACGCCTTCTCCGGGCAGAATTATTTCCCCGACGGCATGCCGCGCACGAAACTCTACGATCCGCCGGAACGCGGGTTCGAACGCGAAATCCGCAAACGTCTGGACTACTGGGACCGGCTGAGGCGGGAAAAACAGGCGCAGCTGAAGCGTGACCACGCCCCCGGCGCGGAACCGGAGCCGGACACGGACAAAAAGGAAGACAAGTAAACCGCCTCAGTTCTTGCGGTCGAGGGCGCGGTAGCCGATCGCCTCGAAGAGGTGTTCGCGTCGGATCACTTCGGAGCCCGCGAGGTCGGCGATAGTGCGGGCGACGCGCAGGATACGGTCGTAGGCGCGGGCCGACAATCCGAACTCGTTGATGGCATGGCGGATCATGGTCTGAAGCTGAGGTTCAAGCGTGCAGTATTTCGTGAGCTGGGCGGGCCCCATCATAGCGTTGCAGCGGACGCGGCTGTCGCGACCGTAGCGGCGCGTCTGGATGTCGCGTGCGGCAATGCACCGGGCGCGGATGGCCGCGCTGGATTCGGCAGGCCGCGTGGAAACGAGCTCGTCGTCGGACAGCGCCTCCACGTTCACATGCAGGTCGATGCGGTCGAGCAGCGGGCCGGAAATCTTCGCGCGGTACTGCTGAATCTGAAGCGAACGGCAGGAACAGCGGTGGCGGCGGTCGCCGAGGTGGCCGCAGGGACACGGATTCATGGCGGCGATGAGGAGGAAGCGGCACGGGAAGATGAAACTGCCGGCGGCGCGGCTGATGGAGACTTCGCCGTTTTCGAGCGGCTGACGCAGGACCTCCAGCGTGCTGCGTTTGAACTCGGGAAGCTCGTCGAGGAAAAGCACGCCGTTGTGCGCCAGACTGATCTCGCCGGGCTGGGGATTGGTGCCGCCGCCGATGAGTCCGGCGTCGCTGACCGTGTGGTGCGGGGCGCGGAACGGGCGTTTGCGGAGCAGGGGCGTGTCGTGCGGGAGCAGTCCGAGCACGGAGTGAATCTTGCTCGTTTCGAGCGTTTCCTCCTCGGTCATGGGCGGCAGGATGCCGGGCATGCGCTGGGCGAGCATGCTTTTGCCTGAGCCGGGCGGGCCGATGAAGATCACATTGTGACCGCCCGCGGCGGCGATCTCCAGCGCGCGTTTGGCGGCGGCCTGTCCTTTGACCTCGGCGAAATCCGGTACGCCGTCCCAGTCCGGCTCCAGGAACACCGCGCCGTCGTTGTTCGAGATCGGGAGCAGTTCGCCGGCGAGCGCGCGGATGGCGTCGGTCAGGGAATTGACGGCGAAGACGCGGACATGCGGGTGCACGGTGGCCGCCTCGCGGGCATTGTCCGCCGGAACGATCAGCGTATGGATTTGCGGCATCTGTTTCGCGAGGAGGGCGGCGGGAAGCACGCCCTTCACCGCGCGGACCGAACTGTCGAGCGCGAGTTCGCCCAGGATCATGGCATCGGCCAGAGTCTCCTTCGGGAACGCTCCGGCGGCCGAGGCAAGAGCCAGTGCGATCGGCAGGTCGAACGCCGTGCCTTCCTTGCGGATGTCGCCGGGCGCGAGGTTCACGAGCGTGAAGCCCTCGGGATGGCGGAGTCCGGCGGCGTAAAGCGCACTGCGGATGCGCTCCTTGCTCTCGCGGACCGCGGCGTCGGGCAGGCCCACGATGGAAACATTGACCCCTTCGCCCGTGCCGGACGCATGGACTTCGATCTCGACCGCGACGGCGTCAATCCCGATGAGCGTGGCGGAGTATGTTCCCGTGAGCATAGTTTATTCCTTCGTCTGCGCCGCTTCGGGCGCGGGCGCGGTTGCGGGCGCGGATTTCTTCTTCGAGCCCATGATCTTCCGGTGGACCATGATGTATCCGACGAAAAGCACGGTGCATCCGAGGAAGATCCACAGGTAATGCTCCTGGATCATCGCCTTGCCTTTTTCGATCATCTCCAGATAGGTCATGTCGCCGGTGGCATGGCCGAACCACACGCCGAGCAGGGTCAGGACTGCGGTCCAGAGACCAGCGCCGAGCGCGGTGAAGAGCGTAAACCGGAAGAGGTTCATGTGGGAGAGGCCGGCGGGGATGGAAATGAGCTGGCGGATGGCCGGAAGCAGGCGGGAAATGAACGTGACGACCTCGCCGTATTCGCGGAAGATCTCCTCCGCACGGTCGAGCGACTCTTCCGACATGAGGATGAACTTGCCGTATTTCCTCAGCAGCGTGTGAAGCACGGGCCGCCCGAGCCACTTGGACAGGAAATAGTTCACGTACGCCCCGGCCATGGAGCCGCAGAGCCCGATCGCGACCACGATCAGCACGTCAAGCGCGTGCGAGGGCGTCAGCGGATAGCGCCAGATCAGGAATCCGGCAGGGATCATGACCACTTCGCTGGGGAACGGGATGAACGAGCTTTCAATGGCCATGAAGAGGAAGATGAAGAAGAAAAAGAGCAGGGGGGCCGTGTGGGCGAAATTCGCGAAGTATTCGATGTGGCTGGCGATGGCTTCCGTCATGGGGGACCTTTCTGTCGGGGGTATTTTCCGGTTTTTTCGCATCCGCCGGGCGTTTCGTACTGGAATTTTCTGCGGAAGATGCTATACTTTTAGATGCTTTTTTTCCGCGGGGGATTCCGTTGGAAAAAACGCGATTTAATAATGTACCTGCGAAACCCTGTTTTTTCCAGTGGTTTTTGCTATTTTTTTACCGACAACGGAGAAAAAATGTATCCAATTGCTTTTCAGATCGATTCCTTTGCCGTTCACTGGTACGGCATCCTGATCGGCATCGGCTTTCTCGTGTCGTTCTTCCTGATGCTGAAGATCCGGAAATACGCCAAACTCACGACCGACCAGGTCTACAACATCTCCATGATCGCGCTCTTCGCGGGCGTGATCGGGGCGCGACTGTTCTACGTGATCCAGTTTTGGGACCAGTTCCGGGGACGCGGCCTGCTGGCGATCCTGAACATTCACGAGGGCGGGATCGTGTTCTACGGCGGGTTCATCCTGGCGTTCATCGCCGAATGCCTCTACGCCAAATGGCCGAGCGTGCGCCGCATCCTCGGGCTGAAGGAAAAGAAGCCCGCCGACGGGGCGGAACCGAGAAAGGACATCAGCCTGCTCGCGCTCCTCGACGTCCTCGGGCCCGCCATGGCGCTCGCCCACGCGTTCGGCCGCATCGGCTGCTTCATGCAGGGCTGCTGCTTCGGCAAGCCCGCGCCGAACGGATTCCCGCTCGCGGTGACGTTCCCCAGGGGGGCGCTCGCGGCGGCCCGGTATCCCTCGATCCTGACGGACGGTTCCGTGCCGGTGTACCCGGTTCAGCTCTTCGAATCCGCCGGAAACATCCTGATGTGCGGCGTCCTGCTCCTGCTGCTGGTCCGGCGCAAATACGCGGGCATGATCGGCGGCGTGTACCTGATCATGTACGGCGTGATGCGGTTCCTGCTGGAATTCATGCGCGGCGACCACACCGATTCCATCCTCGACCTCACGCCGTCGCAGTTCATCGCCGTGGCGGTCGCCATTCCCGCCGGAATCGTGGTCTGCGGCATGGCCGTCCGGCTCGGAAAGAAGTCGGCGCGTGAAACGGAAAAGGAAGCCGACGATGCCTGACGAATCCGACAACGCAATCTACGAGTTCACGCTCGACGAAAACGACGCAGAGGAACGCATCGACCAGGCGCTGGCGGCGCATTGCCCCGACCTCTCCCGGACGCATATCCAGAAGCTCATCCGCGACGGCAAGCTCACGGTCAACGGCAAAGTCTGCGACGTGCCGCGCCTCAAGTTCCCCGCCGGGACCGCGGTCGTCCTGACCGACGATCTGCCCGCCGTGCCGCTGAAGGCTGAGGGCGAGGACATCCCGCTGGACGTGATCTACGAGGACGACGTGCTGCTGGTCATCAACAAGCCCGCGGGCATGGTGGTGCATCCGGCGGCCGGCAACTGGCACGGCACCGTGGTGAACGCCCTGCTCGGACGCGAGCCCGGACTCGACGACGAGGATTTCGACGCCATGCGGCCGGGCATCGTGCACCGCCTCGACAAGGACACCAGCGGCGCGCTGGTCATCGCGAAGACAGCGAAGGCCTTGCGGAAGCTCGCGCAGTCGTTCATGGACCGCGACGTGCAGAAGACCTACCTCGCCATCGTCCACGGCTGGCCGTCGCCGCCCGTGAATGTGGTCAACGCGCCCATCATGCGCCACCCGGACCACAAACGCATGGCCATCGCACGCGACGGGCAGGGCCGCGAAGCCGTCACCACGTGGAAGCTCATCCGCAAGGGCATCTGGGACGGCCGCAAGGTCGCCGTGATGGAGATGCATCCGCACACAGGCCGCACGCACCAGATCCGCGTCCATTTGTCGTACAAGGACTACCCGATTGTCGGCGACAAGCTCTACGCCCGCGGCCGTTCCTCGCCCGCGCCGCGCCAGATGCTCCATGCCCGCCGCATCTCGTTCCCGCACCCCGTGACCGGCGAACGCATGCAGTTCGAGGCTCCGATCCCGGACGATTTCCTCGCCATCATTCAGGCGTTCCAGGAAGCCGAGTGAACATGGCGCGTCCCGGTTTGGACAGACGTGTCTTAAAGCTAGACGACCTCGAAACGCTCTGCGCCGCCGCACTCGCCCCGGTCCGCAAACGGCACGGCATCTACTACACCCCGCACGCGGCCGCCGAACGCATTGTGTCCGACGCGCTGGACGCCCTGCCCCGCCTGAACCGAAAAACCGTGCCGAATCTCCGCATCATCGACCCCGCGTGCGGCTGCGGAGCCTTCCTCGCCGCCGCCATGCGCGTGCTGCATGACAGGTTCGGCGTGCTGCCGAAACCGGAAAATATCTGCGGGATCGAGCTTCAGCCGCTCGCCGCCGAGGTCGCCGAATTGAGACTGCGCTGGCTGTACCTGAGCTTGACCGGACGATCCGGTGCGTCGCGCATCGTCTGCGCCGACGCCCTGCGGAAAAATGTATTTCCGGCGAACTCGTTCGACCTCGTGCTCGGGAATCCGCCGTTCGTGCCGGTCGGGATGATCCCGGAAGAGGAAAAGACATTCCTGCGTGACAAATATCGCTTCACGAACGGACGGTTCAACCTTTTTTCGCTGTTCATCGAGCTCGGAGCGCGTCTGGCGCGGGAGGGCGGCGTCTGCGGATGGCTCGCGCCGGACCGTCTGCTGCTGAACACGCAGGGCGAGCCCATGCGCCGCTGGCTCCTGACCGAACAGCGCCTGATCTCCGCTTCGGCCCTGCCGCCGCGTCTTTTCGGGAAAGCTGTGGTGGATTCCGCCGCCGTGATCTTCCGACGCGAACCCATGCCGCCGGACGGCTGCGTCCGCATCGACGCAGCAGGAGACGTGCCCGCCGCCGACATTCTGGCGTTTCCGGGATGCCGCATTGTCGCCGGACTCTGCGCCGACGGGGCGTTCCTGCGGACGGTCCAGGCGCACAGCATCCCGCTCGGCGAGGTGGCCGACGTGCGCGACGGCGTGATCCAGGGCACGGTCGGCAGGGAGCTTTTCGTAAGCTCGCCGAAACATGCCGCGAACCCGAAGCCGCTGCTCACCGGACGCGACATTTCCAGCATGAAGATCGCGCCGCATTCGCGCTGGATCGACTACGACCCGGCCCGCATGAACGCGCTGGAGGAAGCGCGCCGCGGCAACCGCGCGAACGGCCTGCGGATGCGCACGCCGGACATCTTCGAACGTCCGAAGGTCCTGACCAGGCAGACCGCCGACCGAATCGTCGCCGCCTGCGACTCCGCCGGGCGATACTACTACGCGAACACCCTGCACGGAACGGCGCCGCGTCCCGGCACGGTTTCATTACATTTTCTGGCGGTCGTCATGAACAGCGCGGTCGCGGACCGCTGGTACCGGCTCGTCGCCTCGGAGTCCGGCAAGCCGTTTCCTCAGGTCAAGATCGCGATCCTGAAACGTCTGCCCGTCTGCCGCGCCGCACGCCAGCAACAGTGCGCCGTGCTGCGGGCCTACCGGAACGGCGGGCAGGCCGCGGCGGACCGTCTGATCGAAAATCTCTACGGTTTGTAAGCCGTTACGGGTGTTTTTTTCCAAAAATCGTAAAAACGAGGCTGTAAAAAACGTTTCAGTGTGCTATATTATAGTGACCCCCACTATTTATCTACGTTTTTCCGTTTTTCATGAGGAGTACGATTTCATGAGCAGTGAACCCGAAACACAGACCGCCGGGCAGCCCGCGGCGAACTCGCTGGAGTCCCGTCTTCTGGCGTTGGACGCGAAAGAATCGAAGAAGGCACTGCACGGTTCCCGCACGCTGAAACGCCTCGGCATCGTGTTTTACGCGCTCGGCGGCATCATGCTGATCGTGGAAGCGATCCTGTTCGCATGGCCGACTCTGCCGGGCTTCCCGCGGGAAATCAAAACCGTCATCACGATCCTGACGTTTGCCTTTCTCCCGCTGATCGTGATTCTGCCGGCATTCGGGTACACGCTCCGGAAATGGCGTTCCAATGCGGCCAAATGGCTCTTCCGCGTGTTCGCGATCCTGGAAATCGTCGGCGGCGTGCTGCAGATGATTCAGATGGTCCGGCAAACGAACATCGGCGGGTTCATCGGCTGGCTCGTCTCCATCCTGGTCTCCATCCGCATGCTCGTGATCACGTACAACGACATCCTGTTCGGATCGAATCCGCCGTCGCACAACCAGCTGGGCTACATCCGTTCGAAGTGGAAAGCGGGGAAGAAGCCGGACCATATCCCGGAACACGTCCACAAACTGCCGAAATACGCCAAAGCGTGCTTCTACACCTCGTTTCTGATCATCCCGTACGTCATTTATCTGACGGGCTGGGGCATCTCCGATCAGGTAAAGTATTCGAATGCGCAGGAGTATTACGAGGCGGGCCAGACGGCGTTCGCCGAGGCCGGACAGGCAAAGACGGTCCAGGAAGCGAACGAAAAATACATGGTGGCGTACATCAATTTCTCGCTGGCCGAGATCGACCCGAAAAACGAGGACGTCCAGGTGTACCTCGGACTCTGCGCCGCACGCGGCCTCGGCTGCGCCAAAGACGAACAGAAGGCGTTCCGCCATCTGACCAAATTCCCCGAGACGACCAATTTCTTCCCGGATGCGCAGTATGAACTCGCGCTGCTGTATCTGTACGGACGCGGCACGAACCGCGATGTGGCGCAGGCCGCGAAACTGCTGAAATCCGCAGCGCAGAAGGGCCAGCGCGACGCCAAGGCGCTCCTCGGCTACGACATGAGCGACCTGGACGAGAACGGCAACGAGACCGGCAGCGACGAGGATGCGTTCAAGGAGCCGGACTACGGCGGAAAGACCGTCGAGGAATACCTCGAGGAAAAGATCGAGAAGGAAAGTCTGGTGAATACGGACAACGATTGAACCAAGTTCCCTGCGCAAACGCAATGCAGGAAAGACTGACAGACAAATTCGACAAACTGGCCTGTCTCGCTCATGAGCGAGGCAGTTTTTTTATTGGCCGGGAACGCGCCCGGCGGCTTAGAAGAAGAACGATGCGGACGGGACGGAATCGACGCGTTTCAGGGCCTTCGGATGCTTCACGGAGACCTTGCCATTTTTCACCGTGACCTCGATCGGGCCGAGCGGGGTCGGCTGGCGGTAGAAGCCGTCCTTCAGTACGCTCAAATCCGGCTCCACGCAGAAGCGCGCGAATCCCGGCGCGAGCGGCCGGATGCCGAAGAGACGCCGCGCGACGACGTTCGCCGGGGCGGTGGACCAGGAGTGATTCCAGTCCTGGTTCGGCTTCACGGAGTTGTCCCACGCCTCCATGGTCACGGTCGCGCCGGCGCGGAGCATGTTGCGCCAGCTTCGAAGATCGTTCGAGGTCATGAGCTCCACGGCATGCTCGCCGAGTCCGAGCTCAAAACAGGCGTCGAGCAGGTACTGCGCGCCGTACACGCTGCAAGCCATGCCTTTCCCCTTCAGGAACTCCGCGACGGCGGCCTTTTCCTCCTCGCGGATCACGCCGGTGCAGACGGCGGCCATCTGAGAATGGATCGAATGATGTTTCGAGCCGGGCGAATCCACAAAGAGTTTGCCGTCGAACATGACCTCATGCAGATTTTTGTTCAGAGCCTCGGCCTCAGCACGGTATGCGGACGCGTCCTCGTCGTGCCCGGTCTGCCCGGCCAGGTACGCCATGTCCAGCAACGCGAGGTGCCGGAACGCGTTCGGCACAAAGTTCACGTCCTTCATCTCGAAGCCGTCGCGTTCCTTTTCCGGCCAGTCCACGATGTCGCGGACGCCGTTCGGCAGGCGCTTCGCGGTCAGGAATCCGCGTTCGTCGAGACTGCCGGACAGCAGGAACGGCTTCAGGCGGTCGTACCAGCCGCGCACGGTCTCGAGATCGCCGCTGTACAGCAGATAGACCTTCACGAGCTCGGGCATCAGAAGACGCCATTCGGTCGGCCAGGTGGGGTTGTCGAGCGACCATTCGATCGACGCGCGGCAGGCGGCGTAGTTCGCATCCACGGCGAAATGGCTCAGCGCGGTCACATAGCTGTCCGCCTCGTAGGGCATGCGCTCGCGGTTACCGTCAATGTAGAGGCCGAACGGGACGCACGCCTTCACCGAGTATTTGCAGAAATCCCAGACTTTCACGAGCTCGGGATCGCTGGATTCGAACGCCGAGGCGTTGTCGTCGAACTCCGGGAAATGCGCCACGCGAACGGTCTTCACGACCTCGACGCCGCCCGGATTGCGGATTTCCACGTAGCGGAACGGCGCGATCTCGGGTGTCTGCGGACGCGACATCCCGCCGTACGGATTTTTGTGCGGCGGGAACTTCATCAGATACTCGGCCTCGCCCGGCTTCACGGTCAGCGTTTCCTTGTAGCAAATCCGCGACCCGCCGGGATTCTCCTCGATCCGCCCGTTCGGCTTCAGGACCTCGCCGACGAGGACTTCCAGCCTGCCGCCCTGTTCCGCTTTCAAGGTCAGAACGAGGTGGCAGTAGGCGTCCTTCCCGAAATCCGCCACAGACACGCCGCCATCGAACGCGCGGACGGTTTCCGCAGTCTGCTCGACCAGCACGCTTTTCGCCTCGGCAGGCACGGACGGGAAAGCGACCGCTTCCATGCCGTCCCCGTCCGCGACCTCGCAGCCGCAGAACGCGGCGGCGCAGACGGTTCCGAGGAGAAGGGCGGCTCCCGCAAGGCGGGCGGTCAAATGGCGTGATTTCGAGCTCATGATGGACGCCGGATGAGGTTGATTCAGGCTTCGACGCCCGCGCCGTCGCCGATGGAGCAGATGAACGTGGCGGCGTCGATGCCGGTCTGGGACTTGTAGGCGGTCTTCAGGCGTTCGGCGTAGGTCTCGGCCTGTGCGGTTTCGACCAGGTGGATGGAGATGCCGCCGAAGCCGCCGCCGGAGAGGCGGGCGCCGAGGCAGCCGGGGATGGACTTGGAGAGCTCGACGAGCACGTCAAGTTCGGGGCAGCTGTTCTCGAAGTTCACGCGGGAGCTCTCGTGGCTCTCGTAGAGGAGCTTGCCGAAGCCGACGATATCATCCTTGCCGAGGCAGTCCACGGCGCGGAACACGCGTTCGTCCTCGCCGACCACGTGCTTGGCGCGGAGATAGTCGATGTGGTCCATGTCGCCCTTGCAGGCTTCGAGGAGCTCGCCGGAGACGTCGCGGAGGGTCTTAATCTCGGGGTGCGTCTTCTTGATGGCGGCGGTGGCGTTCTCGCAGCTCACGGGTCGCTGGTTGTAGGCGGAATCCACGAGGTTGTGCTTCACCATGGAGTTCGCCACGACAAAGACGTAGCCGGACGGCATGCCGACATTCTTCAGCACTTCAACCGTGCGGAAGTCGCAAAGGATGAAGGAATCCTTCTTGCCGAAGAGCGAGCTGAACTGGTCGAGCAGGCCACTGTTCAGACCGAGGAACTTGTTTTCGACCGCCTGGCCGACGCGGGCCCAGTCGGCGAGCGGGAGCTCGATTCCGTAGATGGTCTTCAGCGCGAAAGCGAAGGACATTTCGAGGGCGGCGGAGGAGCTCATGCCGGCGGACAGCGGGACCTGACTGTCGAGAACGGCGTCGAACGCACCGAACTTGATGCCGCGGCGTTTGAGGTCGACGAGCAGGCCCTTGATGTAGTTGCGCCAGTCGCCCTTCACCGGGGTATCGATATCGTTCAGGTCGAGCTCCTGATCCTTGCCGTGCTCGCAGATGTTGCACTTCGTGCCGTCCGCCGGGCTCATGGCGAAACAGGTGTGCTGGCCGACGGCGCAGCTCAGCACGAAGCCTTCGTTGTAGTCGGTGTGGTTGCCGAGGATTTCGAGGCGGCCGGGGGCGAAGGAGCAGACTGCGGGTTCTTTGCCGTAACGGGCGATGAATTGTTCGCGGACACTGGCGCTCATGAGGGGATTCCTTTCTGTCGAAATGATTATGATTGTGGATGAATGCGGTTTACGGCAATACAGTAACACGCGCGGATGGAATTGTCAAGCGCGTTTTTCACTTTTCGGCGGAATTTCAGCCGCGACATGATGAAAGCGGAATGGAAAGGCTGAATTTGCGTCCAGACGCGAAAAGCCGGCAGGACAGAATGAATTGAGGCGCCCGAAACCTATTCGCGGTCGACGCGGACGCGCGGATCGACCCAGGCATACGCCACATCGGTGACCAGATTGATCACGATGAAGAGGATCGCGCCGAGCAGGACGAGCGCCTTCAGCATGGAGAGATCGGAACTGTTCAGCGCGTTCACGCCCTCGTAGCCCAGCCCGGGGATGCCGAAGAAGCTTTCCAGCAGCAGGCTGCCCGTGAACAGGAACGGCAGCACGGTCGAGGCGCGCGTGATGATCGGCACCAGGGCGTTCCGCAGCAGGTGGACGCCGTAGACGCGCACCGGATGCGCGCCCTTCGCCGCGGCGGTGCGGATGTACTCGCGGCGGATTTCGTCGAGGAAGACGGTCCGGTAGAAGCGGACGCCGCTGCCCGTGCCGGACACGATGCCGATGATGACGGGCAGGATCACGCATTTCGGGCTGTCCCAACCCCACACGGGGAAAAGGTTCAGGTAGTACGCCAGGAACCACTGGCCGAGGATGATGAGCACGAGGTAGCTGATGCTCATTCCGGCCACGGAAAGCACCACGATCGCGCGGTCCAGGATGCGGTCCTGAAACGCGCAGGAGATCATGGCCAGCACGATGCCGATCACGAGCTCGCCGAAGAAGATCGGGATCATGATCATGAGCGAGGGCACCATGCCGCGCCACAGCTTGCCGCGAATGGATTCGTGCGTGAGAAGCGTGTTTCCGAAGTTGAAGAACGAGACGTAGGGGAAATGCGGGGAAAAGGTCACGAGCTCCTTCAGCGAGTCCAGCGCCTGGGAATCATACCATGCGCGATTCGGGCGCTCGAACCCGGCACGGACCAGCACGCAGTCCGGGTCAAGCCCGGTGATCGTGAGCTCGTCCGGGGCATCCGCGAGCTCGATGGAAGTACCACGAGAAGACAGTTCGAGCTCCTGTCCGTTCACGTTGAAACGTCCCGAACCGGACAGGACAGCGCGGTTTTTCGATTCTTTGTTCGCGAACTGGCGTTTGAACGAGACACTGCCGGTCCCGAGGTGAAGACCGTCCTGCGCGGCGGCCTTTTCCAGTTCAATGACGTTCAATGCGATGCCGGGGAACTCGGTACGGCCGCCGGTGAAGTCGGCGGCGGGATACAGCTCGGTGACGCGCCAGAGGCCGAAGAACAGCGGCTTGTCGCAGCCCATGGAGTCGCGCATGGCCTCCACGTCCGCGGCGGTCGGATTCTTGCCAAGCAGCACGGCGGTCGGGTCGCCCGCGGAAACGCGGAACAGGATGAACGTGACGACCATGATCCCGAGGAGGATCCAGATGGAGTACAGGATGCGCTTGACGATGTAGCGTCCCATCGGGCGGCCTCTCCGGGGCGGCGGTCAGCGCCGGGGCGCGGGTTTGCGGCCGAAGACGGCCATGACCGCCTGCAGGTCGACCCAGGCATCCTTTTTCGCCGGGGGATTCCGCAGGAGGAACGCGGGGTGATAGGTCGGCATGACGGGGATGCCCTCGTAGTCCAGCCAGCGGCCGCGCAGCTTCATGATGCCCTTCAGGTTGAAGAGGTACAGGAGCGGCACGGCGCCGAGCAGCACGATGACCTTCGGATTCACCATGGCGATCTGGCGTTTCAGATACGGGATGCACGCGGCCGCCTCGTCGTCGGCGGGGTTGCGGTTTCCCGGCGGACGGCATTTCACGATGTTCGCGATGCAGGTCTCGGTCCTGCGGTCGAACGTCATGGCGGCGATCATGCGCGAAAGCAGCTCGCCGGCACGCCCCACGAACGGCACGCCGGTGGCATCCTCGTCCGCGCCTGGTCCCTCGCCGATGAACATCAGCTCGGCGTGCGGGTTGCCGTCGGCAAACACCATGTTCGTGCGGGTGCGCCCGAGGCCGCAGTTCATGCAGGCGGCGCATTCGGCGCGGAGGGATTCCCATTCCGGCATGTCGGGCGCGTAGGCGGGCGGGAATGCAGTCGCGCAGCACGGCACTACATCGTCACTGCTTGCAGTGCCGTCGCGAAGGGGAATGTGCGCCTGTGCCGGGGGTTGAGGCTGAGTTTGAACGGGACGCATCCTCGAGGCCCGGACGGCGGACGCGGCGGGCACGGGATCGGGTGCGGAAACGGAAGCGTTCTGAACCGGGGCAGCTTTCCGGGCGGGCCTGGAATAGAGATCCTGCAGGATTTCCGTGCTCATGGATGCGTCGGCTCCGGTCTGAGCGCACGTTTTCATG
>Ga0265301_10001629_pt1 | contig 28762 bp, 13 predicted proteins | sample AusTroGonzalo_MG_2_FD_193488 | JGI IMG/M metagenome (GOLD analysis project Ga0265301, IMG submission 193488) | Bovine rumen microbial communities from tropical cattle in Woodstock, Queensland, Australia - Gonzalo_04 | ecosystem: Host-associated > Mammals > Digestive system > Stomach > Rumen ... | reverse complement strand
TTCGTCGCTACCGCCATTCTATGTGCGGCTTTGTATATCCCGGGGGACGGCGAAGGCAAGTCGTGCTGGAAGCAGTTGAAGTGAAAAAATCCTTTCCATTCGCCTTTGTAATGATTGAGAGGGAATCAAAGCAGGTCGAAATCATATCGCAGTCGCTACCTGAATGATGAAAAAAACCTCTCTGACTGCAAACGGACAAAAACGAAAAAAGCAACCTCAAAAAGTTGCTTTTTTTCTGCCTATAGGTGCAAATTGTAAAGTAAAGTTGACAATTTTGGCGCATTTTGACATTTTTTTGCAAAAAAATTTGTGTATGTCGTTTTTTTTAACTACTTTTGCGGCCTAAAATGTATATTTTGCGAAAACTAGTTTATAGTTTGTTATTATTTATTGTTTAATTAATTTTTTAAGTGTATGAAAAAAATCTTACTTATTCTGGCTTTTTTCAGTGCTATGTTTAGTACCGTAAAGGCTACAGAAGTGGAGATTGGAGTAGATGATGCAAGCATTGCAAATTCTACGTACATTCCAATTAATGCACTCTGGAAGTATGGCTGGTCTCAGCAGATTTATTTGGCTGATGAGATTGGTATGGCAGGTTCGATCAATTCTATCACTTTATCCATGTATCACACCGGAGCCAACCCTCCGGTATATAGTGTCAATGTGTACATGGCGGAAGTGGATGAAGACGTATTTGCTACAGCCAGTAGTTGGGTATCGCTTGGCGCGAATGACCTTGTGTTCTCCGGCACAGCGTTTTCCAATCTGCCTACAACAGCCGCTAACATGGCTGATGTAACCATTGAGCTGGACACCCCGTTCGAATATTCCGGAACGGGTAACTTGTTGATTGCGTTTGCGAACAACACAGGTTCGTATGTCAGTGGTTTGAACGTTAAGTCATTTGGTTCTACATCGGGTCCGAAACGTACCTTGTACAAGTACCAGGACAGTGGCGCCATTGATCCGACCACTCCCGGTGTATCAGGAACCTTGTATGGTTTGCGTAATGTCATCACGCTGGACATTACCGCAGGCGAAGGTCCGACGTGTGATAAACCGTCCGGTATCACCGCTTCTGACATCACGGCTACCGGTGCTTCCCTTGCATGGGCGGATGGTAGCGGTGTGTACAACGTAGAGTACAAGGCGGCAGCTGACACGGTGTGGACATCTGTCCTCGCTTCTACGGTTCAGATGACTGCTGCTTTGGACAACCTGGAGCCTTCTACGGCTTATCAGGCACGTGTGCAGAGCGTTTGTGCGGACACTGTCAGCGGTTGGAGATCAGTTGGTTTCACAACCCCGATGGCGCCGCTTCAGTTGCCGTTGATCGAGAGTTTCAACACCACTTCGCTTCCTGCTAACTGGAGCAAATACTCCGGATTGATGAGCGATGTGTTGACGGGTACACCACTGGCGGCTGCGGGTTCTCCGACATGGAACTTTGCTACAGGTAATGGTGTATTTGATACTCATGCCAAACTGAACATCTATGGCACGAGCTGCAAGGCTTGGTTGGTAACGCCTATCCTGGCTATGCAGGACAACGTACAGTTGACCTTCGACCTGGCGCTGACCACGTATTCGGGTACGAATGCTGCTGTTGACGCTACAAAACAGGCGGATGATATCTTCGCCGTGCTGATGTCCATTGACAACGGTGCTACATGGACGATTCTCCGTCAATGGGATAATGCCGGTAGTGCATATGTTTACAATGACATTGCTTACTCGGCAGAAGGCGAGCCGGTGGTTATCGACCTTAGCGGTCATGCCGGTGAGACGATGTTGATTGCTTTCTACGGCGAATCGACAGTAACCAGTAATGGTGACAACAACCTCCACATTGATAATGTAAGCGTTGACCGTATTCCGGATTGCGCTAATCCGTCCGACTTGGTATTGGAGAGCGTAACGAAGAACTCGGCTTCCTTCTCCTGGACCGCTAATGCGGGTGAGGAGGCATGGATGATCCAATACAAGAAGAGCGATGCTGCTGCTTGGATTACGATCGATGGTCAGGTAACGGAGAATCCGTTCGAGCTGACAGGTCTGGATACCTATACCAACTACGATGTACGTGTTGCAGCTTATTGCGATCCGGCTGACGAGAGTCTGATGAGCGCGTTCTCCAGAGCTCTCAGCTTCAAGACCGCTGCCGGCGTTCCGTTCGCAGAGAACTTCGCTTCGCTGCCTGCTGACTGGACCCGCTATACAGGTCTGTTGTCGGCGATTGAGGCTGGCGACACGACTCTCGTTCCTGCTACTGCAGGTTGGACGGCTACCAGCGGCCAGGGTGTATTCCCCGAGGGTGGCAACCACCTCAGACTGCAGGTTTACAGCACGACGGTGAACAACTGGATTGTTACTCCGATCATCGAGATGGAGGACAACATGCAGTTGACTTTCGATTTGGCATTGACCAAGAATACCGGTACGCTTGTAGCTCCGACGCCGGGTGAGCAGGATGACGATATGTTCGCTGTAATGCTTACGGCGGATGCAGGTCAGACCTGGGAGCGTTTGATTTATTGGGACAACGTGACTTCTCCGGATTCCTATGATCTGATTAACTGCTCGGCTAACGGTCAGACTGTTGTTGTTGACATGACGGGTTATGCCGGTCAGAGCATTGCGCTCGCTTTCTATGGCGAATCGACCGTAGCCGGTGGTAACAACTATATCCATGTTGACAACTTCCGTATCGACACGATTCCTGACTGCGAGAAGCCGATGGGTCTTGTCGTAGGTGAGGTGACTGCTTCTACGGCAGCCTTCGCTTGGGATGAGGCAGAGGATGCCGCTACTTGGGCATATGGTGTCGCTTTGGATACCGTGGCTAACTTCGTGCCGGCTGATTCTCTCTTCACCGGTAGCACGGAGGACTATACCGTTATCATCGACGGTCTGGAGGAGAACACATCGTATATCTTCTTCATGCGTCGTGACTGCGGTACCGCTCACAGTGATTATATCTATCGTCGTTTCTCCACCATCCAGACTCCGGCTGCTGTGCCGTTCGTGGATGACTTCGAGGGCGCTAACAACTGGCTGCTCATCAACGGTACTTGCACCAACCAATGGGTAGTGGGCGAGGCTGCTAACAACGGCGGTTCGCACGCGCTTTATATCTCGGATGATAATGGTGTAAGCAACAACTATACGAATTCCGCTTCTATGGTATATGCTACCAAGACCTTCGAGTTCAATGAGGACGGTACTTATACCTTCAAGTATGACTGGAAAGCAAACGGTGAGAGCACCTACGACTACATCCGTATCGCACTCGTTCCGGCGGCTACCGAACTGGAAGCATCTACAACGATTCTGTCCGGTCTCGGCGCATCGGCTCTGCCGACGGGTTGGATTGCTTTGGACGGCGGTTCCAAACTGAACCTGAACACCGCTTGGGAGACCAAGAGTGCTGACCTCGTAATGCAAGCAGGTCTGTACAAGGTGGTTATCGCATGGCGTAATGACGGTACTACCGGTAATCAGACTCCGGGTGCTATCGACAACTTCAGCATCCAGCTCATGCTCTGCGCTCGTCCTGAGAACGTAGCATTGGCTATGGGCGGCGACAGCCTGACCACTACTTCTGCCCTCATCGACTGGGAAGCACAGGGTAGCGAGGCTAACTGGCTTGTTCGTTACAAGAAGAGTGATGACGCTGAGTGGACCGCTATCGAGGAGCCTGTAACGGCGCATCCGTATCTGTTGGAGGGTCTTGTTCCTTCTACAACTTACGGAGTACAGATTGCTGCTTGGTGTGATCCGGCTGACTCGGCTACTATTTCCGAGTACAGCGAGATCTTTACCTTCGCTTCGGCTTGTGCCGCTGTTACCGAGTTCCCGTGGAGTGAGAACTTCGACGGTATCACCGGTGTTACCTCTACAAGTGCACATGTTCTGCCGATCTGCTGGGATTATATCAATACCACCACCTATTCAACCTATAGCGGTCTGCCGCAGGTTTATAAATCCACCGCATCGTATTCGGGTGAGAACCTGCTGCGTTTCTACTCCTATAACTACGTAGGTGGTTCTACGGACTATGACCCGCAGGATCAATTTGCTATCCTGCCGGAGATGGAGAACATCAGTGGCTTGCGTATGAAGTTGTTCGCTCGTAAGTATTCGAGCTCGTACGACGCTACGTTCTATGTAGGTGTTATCGACGGTGCAAACTTCGATACGATTGCTACCTTCAGTCCGAGCAGCGCTACCGAGTATGTTCAATATACGATTATGTTCAACGAGTATGAAGGCAACGGTACGCATATTGCGATTATGATGCCGGCTCCTGCTTCCTCGTATCGTGGTGTATATATTGACGATATCGTAGTGGATCCGATTCCTACCTGCTTGGAGCCGGAAGATCTGGCTGTCGTTCTGACCAAGGGTAACGGTTCTGTAGCTGATTTGAACTGGGCGGCCGGCGAGGCTTCTGCTTGGGTAGTTGAGTATGGTATGGATGAAACGTTCGCTGAGGCTGTTTCTGTTCCGGTTGATACGGCAGCAATCAGTCTCTCCGGTCTGACCTCTGACTCCATTTATTACGCTCGCGTGAAAGCTGTATGTGGCGAGAACGATGAGAGCCCGTGGAGTGTTATCTCGTTCGTTCCGACATATGACCTCATTGTCAGCGACGGTACTTCGACCAACAGTTATGTACCTGTTTACGGTACGTATGTGGACGATGGTACGACCAGCCAGTTCATTATTCCGGAGTCTGAATTGGAGTCTATCACTTGGGATTCTATTACCAAGCTGACCTTCTTCTCCAGCACCGTATCGACCGACTGGGGCGCAGCGCAGTTCGAGGTTTACATGGCTCCGGTAAGTGCTACGACGCTCTCTTCTATGGAGGCATGGACCAACATGACGAAGGTGATGGATGCCAAGAGTCTGGGTATTGCTGACAACCAGATGGTGGTAGCGCTGGATTATCCGTTCCAATATCAGGGCGGTAACCTGCTGGTAGGCTTCAAGCAGACCGTTACGGGTTCCTATGTATCCTGCTACTGGTATGGTAACACGGCTACAGGCGCTTCTATGAGTGCGTATGCAAGCAACAGTGCTGTTCAACGCAACTTCTTGCCGAAGATGCAGATCGGACACGTTGCCGGTGTCGCTCCTTCCTGCTTACAGGTGAAGGATGTCCAAATTTCTGACATCACCGCTTCGTCGGCTGTTATCAGCTGGACTAACGGAGCTGAGGAACAGGATGCTTGGCACATCGTTTGCAGTCTTGATCCGGAGGTTGATCCGGCGGAGGCTACTCCGATTGACGCCGCTTCGAATCCGTTCGTCTTGGCAGAACTCGAGACAGACACCACCTATTATATTTACGTGCGTGCGAACTGCGGTGAGGGTGACTACAGCGAGTGGAGCAAACTCGTTTCCTTCCACACCGCTAAGGCTTGTCAGGTTCCTGATGACCTCGCAGTAAGCAATGTATCTATCTCTTCTGCTTCTGTTAGCTGGAATACATACGGTCAGACCGGTTTCAACCTCCGTTATTACACGGGTGCGGACACGGTAACCGTTGCTGATGTAGCGATGCCGTATGAAATGACGGGTCTGGAAGCCGGTACGGTTTATTACGTACAGGTACAGGCTGCTTGTAGCGTAACCGAAGAGGAAGAAGGCGAATGGTCTGACGCATACGGATTCAAGACTGTTTATGGAATTCCGTTCGCTGAGAACTTTGGTACTACTCCGAGTGAGTGGATCAAGGCTACCGGTCTGCTGGCTGACGTATTGAGCGGTGAGGCACAATTGGCTTCTACTACCTCCGGTTGGAATGTAGGTACTGCGAACGGTGTATTTGACAACCACCTCAAGATCAATATCTACGGTACTACCTATAAGTACTGGTATATCGCTCCGGCCGTATATCTGAACGGTAATGCACAATTGAGCTTCGACTTGGCTCTGACCAAGTATTCAGGTACGCTGGCTGAGGTGGATAAGACCCAGCAGGCGGATGATAAGTTTGTTGTATTGCTGACGGCGGATGAGGGTGATACCTGGACGGTTCTCCGTCAATGGGACAACGCCGGTTCCAGCTATGTTTACAACGACATCGCATGCTCTGCAGACGGTGAGCCGGTCGCTATTGATCTGAGCGCTTTCAATGGTCAGACGGTATATGTTGCCTTCTACGGTGAATCAACCGTTGCAGGTGGTGACAACAACCTCCACATTGACAACGTCCTGATCGACCTCATCCCGGCATGTCCGAAGACCACCGGTCTCCATATCGAGAGTGTGGGCGCAGAAGAGGTGACCTTCGCTTGGAATGCAGAGGAAGATGCAACTTGGGAGTATGGTATCGTACTGGATACCGCTGCTAACTTCGTTCCGGCTGATTCCGACTTCATCTATACGACGGCTTTGAACACCGTAACGATTGACGAGCTCGCAGAGCAGACCGCTTATCTGTTCTTCTTCCGCAAAGTTTGCGGTGAGGACGAGAGTGAGATCCTCTACAAGGCATTCAAGACCATCCAGACTCCGGCTGCTATCCCGTACTACACGGACTTTGAGAACGGAAACGGCTGGACGCTCATCAACGGTGACTGCACCAATGCATGGGCTTGGGGTGAAGGCGCTGACTACGATGCTAATAATTATGGCACCTCGAAGGCTCTCTACATCTCCAACGACGGCGGTATTACCAATGCATACACGAATAACTTGCCGACGATGGTATTTGCTACCAAGACCTTCAATTTCGTATTTGCAGGTACCTACAGTTTCCGCTACGATTGGAAGTGCAACGGTGAGAGCAACTATGACTACATGCGTGTAGCCCTTGCTCCTGCTACGACTCAGTTAGAGGCTTCTACGGCTCTTCTGTCCGGTCTTAACACATCGTCTCTGCCGACAGGCTGGATTGCACTGGATGGCGGTTCGAAACTGAACCTGAGCACCGCATGGGCTGCCAAGGAGGTTTCGATTGAGAATATCGAGCCGGGTATCTACATGGTGGTATTCGCATGGCGTGACGACACGTCTGGCGGAAGCCAGTCACCGGCTGCGGTTGATAATATCCGTATCCTCCATACCGACTTCCCGACCGGAATCGAAGAGGGCAATGCGGGTATCCATACCGATGCGGTTAAGTTCCTCGAGAACGACCATGTATTCATCCGCGTCAACGGCGTTATCTTTGACGCTACGGGACGTCAGGTGAAATAAGTATCAGAGTAGCACTTGATACACATAAAAGTGCTATTTGCTGACGAAACGGAAGGGGCTGCTGTGGCAGCCCTTTCTGTTGTTCTATTTTTGCCGTTTTACCCCAAATGGCTTGCAAAAAGAAGAAAAAATGCGAAAAAACTGTCAAAAACTTGCACAAATAAGATTTTTTTTGTAATTTTGCCGCCCAATTGTGTTTATTTATAGCAAAAGGTATTGAAAAAGATAATACTCATACTATGCACGGCGCTCTGGTGTATGAACGCAAGAGCCTACACGCCTCTCTCCCCCGAGGTGACGAATTTTGTGTCGCTTCACGGTGATGCGGGGTACTCTTCGCTGTTGCATACGATATCCGGCCAGAAGCCTGCCGTGGGTATGAATGCCAACATCGGTTTGGACTACCGCTTGCTGTACAACAGTTTCCTTTTCTCCGTCGGCGTAGAAGGTATGTATGAGCTGAATGCCAACCTGTTGGACGGTCTGGACCGCTCCCTTCAGATGGTAGATACGGAGGGGGACTTGTTTGAAATGCACGTGTTGGTCAATAAGTCCCGTGACCTGACCCACATGGTGAACGTCAATGTCCCGTTGCTGTTCGGTGGCGAGTGGGGGCGGTTCTATTTCCTGGTCGGCCCGAAAGTCTCCCTGAACCTGTATGGCTCCACTTCCTCCTCCGCGCGGGTGACTACTTACGGCGAGTATGACAAATACTACGATGATTTCTACGAGATGCCGAACCACCAGTTTGTCAACGACCAGTACATGAGCAGTGAGAGCATGCCCTTGAAATGGAATTTGAATGTGATGGCGCATCTGGAGATCGGCGGACGGGTCAACCATATGTACAAGCACAAGCAGTTCCGCCTCAATCCGGACAAGGTCCGTATGTTCGTGGCCGGATATGTCGATTTCGGTTTGCTTAATATTCATAGCGGCAGCGAAGGCGGTAACCTGTTCGGATACCGCGAAACGGATCACGGTGTGGAGTTCTATATCCAGCCGCTGCTGTCCAGTTCGCTGGCGGACAACGCGGTATTCCGCAATATGAACATCGGTGTCAAATATACCATCGCATTTGAGTTGCCCAAGCACGGCAAATCCTATATTTATGATTATAACAAATCCGGTCGCACTCCTATCAAACGCGGCGGAAACCAAGGTATAAAGCATTAAGCGCATGAAACGAATCATTTCTATATTGTTAGTGGCTATCGGGATGACGTATGTGGCTCCCTTAGTATCCATCACAGACTCTGCTGTTGCTGCTGCGTATGCGGCGGACGACAAGGCGAAGGCGAAAGCGAAAGCGCAGAAGGAGAAAGAAAAAGCGAAAGCGCAGAAGGAAAAGGAGAAGGCGAAGGCGCAAGCGCAGAAAGCGAAAGAGAAAGCCAAAGCCCAGGCGCAGAAAGATAAAGAGAAGGCCCAGGCTCAAAAGGAGAAGGACAAAGCGAAGGCACAGGCTCAGAAGGAACGGGAGAAGGCCCAGGCGCAGAAAGCGAAGGCAAACGCCAACGCCAAGGCGCAGCAGTCCAAGACGCTGGCCAAGAAGCATGAGCCGGAGCTCTCCGCCGCGGAGGAGAAAGCGCAGTATATGTCCGCTGTCGAGGCTATCGAAAAAGCCAATGCCAAGGCAACCGCTTATAACGAGCGCGATATCGCGCACCGTCTGGGATTCTGGGGACAAGTAGGGTACAGCAACCTCTTCACCTCCGGTATCAGTTACGATAATTCCACCTATGTGCTGCCGGGTAATCCGGTCGGATTCCAAAACAAGGACAACGGTTTTGTAGGCGGCGGTGCCGGTCTGGGCTACCAGCTGCGTTACAAACAATTCCTGATGACCTTGGGTGTCGAGTTCAATTTCTACAACTCATATATGGGTATCGGCAACCAGCCGGACGGTTCGTTCGCCCTGCAGTACGGTATGAATCCGTATCCGATGACGATGACCTATCACTATGACTTCTCCAAGCTGAGCGACAGACTGATTGGCGGTTTTGCCCAGGTTCCGTTGCTGTTCGGTATGGAGCTGAAGAATATTCCGCTCTTCTGGCAGGCCGGTGTGAAAGCCGGTATCGGCGTGATGAGCCGGTCCACACTCACCGGCACTTACACCACCCGGATTGTGGATACCGAGCTCATTGACGGTATGACCGATATGTACAGCCATTCCCTGGTGACAGACGAGGCGGTAAAGGGTGCTTCGACGGATGTGTCATTCGGCCTGAATGTGGCGGCTACGGCGGAAATCGGCGTGAATCTGGACCGATGGGTGAAAGCTACTCCGAAACTGCGTGTGTCGCTCTTTGCCGACTATGGATTCATGAATGTACTGAGTTACAAGGCGGCGAACAACGCCCAGGATATACCTACGCGTATGCTGGAGGATGCCAACCCGCTTAATTTCCCGACGAACTCCGCGTTAGCGACTACGTCGGCGAAGAACGCCAAGGTCAATCCGTTCCTCGTCGGTGCCAAACTGGCGGTATGGTTCGACCTGCCGCGTCACAAGAAACCGATGCGCGATATGCCGAAGAAGCCGCAACCGCGTATGGGCGTCATGCTCAACGACTACGCATCCAACGGCGCCCTGGGCGGCGTGTCTGTCGAGATTACCAATGTGGAGACGGGCAAGAAGATGCAGAAGAGCACCAACCGTCAGGGTCTCCTTCAGGGACGTTTTGCTTCGGGTGAGTACCGTGTATCGGCTACCAAGAACGGATATTATCCTTCGGATACGGTTCTCGTGAACGTGGAGGATTTCACGTTTGATACACTCCGTCTGTCGATGGAGCGTATTCCGGCGCCTATCGTATACACTTTATGTATGAACATATACGACGAGGAGACGCACGAGCCGATAGAGGCGGCTGTCCGTCTGACGTCCACCGCGGATACGGTAGCCTTGTACGCAGCGCAGTCGTCGGATGACGGCTTCATCGAGACGCCGCTGACAGAAGGCGATTATATCGCGCACCTCAATGCCGCAGGGTACATGCCGAAGGACGAGACGATCCATTTCGTACAGGATACCGTCGATATCTACATGCTCCATATCAAGGAGGGTATCAAGGTGAAGATCGAGAACCTCTTCTTCGCTACCAACAAGACCTATATCCTGCCGCAGTCCGAGCAGGCCATGGCTGATCTGGCTACCTTCCTGCTGGAGAACCCGAGCGTGACGATCCATATCACGGGTCACACGGATGCCGTAGGTACGGATGAGGCGAACCAGATATTGTCTGAAGGACGTGCGAACGCCGTACGTGCAGACCTTATCAAACGTGGTGTCGCCGAGGAGCGTATGACGGCGGAAGGTAAGGGCGAGAAAGAGCCGGTTGCCGATAACGATACCGAGGAAGGCCGTCAGCTCAACCGCCGTGTAGAATTCACGATTACCGGAACGGACGGAGAAGACATTGAGCAAATTTATTAATTGGCAAAGGGTCGGAATATCGTAATTACGATATATCGACATGTCGAAAAAAATAATTGATAATGAGGAAACTCCTCACATACATATTATTGGTAGTAAGTCTTACGGCTTGGTCGCAGAATGGAACGTCTGTGGCTACCGCGATGGCATATGAATGCGGTTTTGAGGACACGGATGATTTGTCTCCGTGGAAATTCAATGCCGCAGCTACGCCGAATGCTGGCGACCACTGGATGGTCGGTACGGCGGTGCACAGCACGGGCAAACGTTCGCTTTATATCTCCAAGGACGGAACAGACCCCAATTACGGCAGCAACCGCAATGTGGTGGTGTCCTATCTGCGTTATAAGTTCCCCACTTCTGCCACTTCGCAGCCGTACGACATCAGTTTCGATTGGAAAGGAGAAGGCGATAGCACCACCTCCAAACTCTATGTAATGGCGTGTCCGGAGATTTTGCTGACCACCGCCAACAGTCCCTACAACCTCTCTACGATGGTGACCTTGTCGCCGCTCGGTCATGCGGAACTCTCTACCCAGACCAAAAACCAGTGTCTGGCATTGGGTGCGTCGGGAGAGAAGTTCGTATGCGGCAGCGAGAGCTGGCAAAGTGTATCATTGACCCATAATCTGAGTGTGGCCGGTGCTTACTCCGGTTACACCTATGCCATCCTCTTCGTCTGGGTGAACGACAACGCTTCGGATACCGTTACCCGATCCAGTATCGCCATTGATAATGTGGTGATTAACTCGGCGGCTTTGAAGAAACCGACCAACCTGGACGTCATTCCCCAATGCGAGGACTCGACGATGTTGGTTACCTGGGAGAGCGGCTTGCATGAGTTTGATGTCGAGTACCGCGCCAAGGGCGAGTCTAATTGGCGTCGTTCGAGTGGTTTGATGGAAGGTATGCCCGGCTTCAGTCGTACAGACGGAACGAAGTGTTCGTTTGTCCTGACGCGTATTCTGGAGGGCGGTTACGATGTGCGTGTCCGCGGTAAGGCGGACGGACTGTACACGGGATGGATATATAAGACCAATATCCTCGTCTATTGTCCGGAGAACCACTGTATCAATTATATAGACCTCTATAGTCCGAACGTGGTATGTACCTACGGCGGCAATCCGGAGTATCATGCGGGTGCTACACCCTATGATAACGTAGGTGTGGTCGATGACGGACCGGATCAGGAGACCAGCCGTCATACGCTGCATGTCGATCCGGAAGAACTGGATCCGCGTACTGACAGCCTCTTGCATACCGTGCCGGACGGAGCCCTCGCTTCCGTGCGTCTGGGTAACTGGAAATATGGAGGCGAAGCCGAGGCCATCACCTATGATATCACCGTGGATTCTGCCAGCCAGGGTATTCTGATTGTGAAGTACGCCGTTGTCCTGGAGAACCCGGGCGACTGGCATAAGAAAGAGGAAGAGCCCCGATTCGACTTGATTGTGCTGGACGAGGCGGGGCAGCCGATTGATGAGTTATGCGGACAGGCCCTTTTCTATTATTCCGACGGTGCCAATGGCGGATGGAATATCACAAAGGACAACAATGTGGCATGGAAGGACTGGACCACCGTCGGTCTGAACCTGATGCCGTACCACGGCAGAACCATCAAGGTGCGCTTTATCACCTACGACTGCGGTCAGGGAGGTCACTATGCGTACGCGTATTTCACGGTGGATTGCGCGAACGCGCATATAGAAACCAACAACTGCGGTAATGATGCCAGTATCTCGTGTAAAGCACCGGACGGTTTCAAGTACGAATGGCGTGACGAAACGGGTCTGGTCATAGATTCCGTACAGGAACTGAAGGTGGATGCCGGACGGCATACCTATACCTGTCGTGTCAGCTTCATCGAGCAGCCGGGTTGTTACTTTGAGATCAGCACGGTCTCTGCTCCCCGCTTCCCGGTACCGGATTATACGTTTGAGCGCGTGTACGGAGAATGCCAGAGCAAGTTGAAATTCACCAACACTTCGCATGTGATGACCATGTGGGATGGTGATGAGAACCATACCGCCGAGCCGTGTACGGACTTCCATTGGGAGTTCCGCCATATAGAAACAGAAGAAACGAAAATGACCGATGCGCAGTCGCCTATCTATCTCTGTCCTGAATTGGGAGGTTCGATAGAGGTGAAATATACCTGCTATATCGGCGCGGAGAACTCCTGCGACTCGACTCGTATCGATACGATCATGGTGCCGAACATCATACCTGCCGACACCATATCCCGGCAGACCACGTGTTATAATGCGCCGGTCAAATTCGACGGTAAATGGTTTGATACGGATACCGTTTATAAAGCCGTATTCCCGAGTTTTGCAGGCTGTGATTCAGTCTCCACGCTGTATCTGAAAGTATATCCGGATCCGGGCAATACCTATCGTCATGACTCTATCTGCTCCGATCGTCCGCTGGTCATCAACGGCGTGAAGTACAGTACGCCGATGGATAACGAACTGATCATGCTCAAGACCGTCAATGGATGCGACAGTGCGATCTATCTTACGCTGACGGTGAATGAGCGTATCAACGCGCATGTGGATACATTGTCGTTTGTCTGTGCGGATGACGACCAGATGTATCTCACCTTCGACATTACCGCCGGTATGTATGACAGTCTGGGTATCACCTTCAATACACCGACGCTGCGGGATACCATGATCTACGAGCAGAATCTCACCTCTGTGGCCATCCCGTATCCCGATACCATCACGCCGGGAGTGTACCAGGCGGAGTTGACCTTCTATCAGTTCTGTTGCGGTCAGTATACCCAGATACGTGATGTGGAGATCCGCTACAGGAGTTCGATTGTGGAGCAGAAATGGAATGATGTGCTGACGGTGCTGAGTCCGAAATACAACGGTGGTTTCGAGTTCACGGCTTTCCAATGGTATAAAGACGGACAACCGCTGTTGGGCGAGACGCATTCGTATCTCTACCAGCCGCTGGAGACAAGTTCTGTCTATTATGTGGAACTGACGCGTGCCGACGGTCTGGTGATGACGACCTGTCCTATCCAGCCCGAGTATCACGAGCAGCAGACTCCGTACCCGACCGTTGTAACGGCGGGAAATCATATGCCGGTTTATATGGAGCAGGCGGCGACCATCTGGTATTATACCATGTCCGGTCAGCTCTATAGTACCTTCGGCTTGCCGCAGGGGTATACGACCTTGCCGGTTCCTGAGCAAACAGGAGCATATGTCATCCGTTCCGTGAACGCACAGGGCGAGGCACAGGCTCAAGTAATGATAGTACAGTGATATATACCATACAATGGTAAATGGTAAATGAATAAATGGTAAATGAAGCTATGAAACGATTGATTCAGATAGTGGTAGTTGCTCTGATATTGGCAACTCCTGCGTATGCCGTTAAGAAGTACAAATGTGATTTCGAGACAGAGGCAGCGCGTAACCGTTGGGTAATGAACCCTACTGCGAATCAGAATATATTCAATCAGTTAACCAACAAGTGGTATATTGGTGCGCCGGGTAACAATGATAAATCCGGTCATTACGGATTGTATGTATCTGATGATAACGGTCAGAATGCGCATTATACGAACAAAGGCTGCTGGATAATGGCCTACGATACCATTTCGCTGGATTATCTGCCGTCCGGAAACTATACGCTTAGTTTTGACTATTCCGCGATGGCGAACGTAGCCAGCAACTTCGACGGTTTGTACGTGCTGTGGATTCCGATGATAGAGCCGGGAACGACGGATTCGGTCAAGGTGCTGTGTGTGCCTACCTCATCCGGCGTTATTCCTTCCACCTATGAGAACTACGTGCTGCCCTTGCAACCGACAGCCGGCATGGACTATCTCAACGGAACGGCTACGTGGCGTCAGTGCGCTGTGGAGATCAAGGGAAAGAAATGCGACGGTACACCGCATTACCTGGCCTTCGTATGGGCCAATGGCGGTAACCAGGCTCAACAGCCGGGTGGTATGATTGACAATATCGAGATTACCAATGATATGCCGTGTACGGCTCCGACGAATCTGATAGTAACGCCGAACGGTACTACGGTTCAGCTGTCGTGGACGGGCAATGGAACGGCAACGAGTTATGAGGTGAGTGCCTATTCCTACGAGACGAGTACCTGGAGCGGTCCGAAAATCGTAAACGGCACCCAGACGCAGTTCACCGGTCTGCCCATCGGTCAGACGGACTTCATCGTACGTGCCATCTGTGACGACGATGTATATAGTCTGAAGACCATTGTCTCCAAACTCATCTATTATCCGGACCAGATGTGTGTGGATTATCTGAACTTGACGAATGCCAAGTGCTATATTGACAATTCGTCTCCCCAGAATACCCTTACATTCAATGACTTCCGTCAGGTGGCGGCGCAAGACTTCGGTCCTGCGAATATCAACAGCCGCCATGTGGTGCACTTCGACCGTCAGGAGACGGAACCGCGTACCGGAGGTTTGGCGAAAACGATTCCGGATGGCGAGTTGGCGTCTATCCGTCTGGGTAACTGGGATGCGGACAACCATGCAGAGCGGATTGAGTTCTCCTTCGATGTGGATACCATCAATTATCCGGTGCTGCTGCTCAAGTATCTGCCTATTCTGGAGGCGCCGGGACACGACGACCACGAGAATCCCCGTTTCAAACTCGATATCCTGATTAACGGACAGTCCATCGGTGAGTGCGGTCAGGCGGACTTCAACTGTAATGATGTCTATCGTAACGGACAGTTGTTGCCGGGTGCTGCAGCGCAAGGCTGGCATCTGACCAAGAGTTCGGTTTCACAGACCTCTGCCGATATCGTCTGGAAAGAGTGGACGACGGTCGGTGTGAACCTCAAGAAGCCGGAGTATCAGGGTAAGAAACTGACGGTGCGTCTGACGACGCACGACTGTACGTTCTCCGCCCACTGCGGATATGCGTATTTCACGCTCGGTTGCTCCGACGGTAAATTGAAAGGAATGAAGTGCGGCGCTATCAACCCGGACTTCATAGCTCCGGATGGTTTCAACTACCGCTGGGCATATGCCTATAACGAGAAATACCGTCGTAAAGACGGTTCTTTGCCGCAGCAGTATGTCTTAGGCCGCGACCAGCTCTACAATGCCGGTTATCATAACGACAGCCTCTATGTAGTGGACTGTATGTTCGTACAGGACAGTTCGTGCTTCTTCTCCCTCTATGCTTCGACGCTGGCTACCAACCCGATTCCGGTCATGAAGAAACCGCGTGTGACCAGAAATTGTGCGGAAGGCAAATATACCGTTTCGTTGGACGGTTCCCGTTCCTGGGTACAGGAGATAGACCACGTGAAAGACGAGACGAAGGTTAGTAAAGCCTATCATATCGAGCACTATGAATGGAATATAGAAGGACTGCCGGGAGGATGGTCGGATGAGCCGACGGCGACATTTGACATCCCTGCCATAGGAGGTTCCTATCCCATCAGTCTGCGGACGACCTGCGGTACTTGCGATTCGACCATTTATTATCAGCTCAACCTGGATAGCCTGGGAGCTACACGTGATACGGTGACGTATGTATTGTGCGACAGTACGCGCAAAGGGGAGGGATTCATATGGTCCGAGAGACCGGATACCGTCTATCGTACGTATGTGACGGATTCGGTGGTGCTCTTTAATGCCGAGACTTCCTGCGACAGTATCATCTATCTGACGCTGAACGAGCCGAAACGTCTGTTCCTGGATACGGTGGTATTCCCGGAGAGCCTGCCGTTTGAGTTCATGGGGCATCGCTATAACGCCACGACGGTGGATACGGTGCTGGCATGGAATCTCAACTGTGACCTGACTTATGTACTGAATCTGGAGGTATATGAATCGCTGTTGGCGTCGATGCCTGATAGCGCATTCGTGTTATGCGAAGGCGATCCGGTATTGTCGTTGGTATATGATATCCGGCGCGGACGGAGTCGCAGGTATTCCTATACATTCGATGACCCGGCTCTGCCGTCTAGCACGCCCGTGGGAGATATACAGAAGAAAGGTCAGTATACGGTTGATGTGCCGCTGAGTCCGACCTTGTATCCGAATGTTTATACGGGTTCGCTCTTGCTGGAAGACTCGCTGCCGGAATGTAATGTGACCATACCGTTTGTGGTGACGGTGAACTACTCATCCGCGGTGATTGCACAACGCTGGAATGATGTATTGGCTATCAAGAATCCCGAGTATAACGGAGGATATGTGTTTGACTCCGTACAGTGGTATGTGAGCGGACAGCCTATTGAAGGCGCTACCGAGTTTAACTACTATGCCGGCGTGGGTAACCAACTCCGTATGGGCGAAGAATACACGGCCTTGCTGACGCGTAATGACGGTGTGAAACTGTTCACCTGTGTCTACATCCCGACGGCTGTTCCGGCTGAATATACCGACATGCCTTCGCTCGTGGCTCCGTCATCTCCGATGGCTGCCAGAGGAAAAGGTACTGCCAGCTGGTATGATATGCTGGGTCGTATCCATCATTCCGATGCGTACGACAACTCGGATATCTTCGCTCCCGCTACGGCCGGTTATTACCTCCTGGTACTGCAGTCTGCCGAGACAAGAACGATCCATCATGTGATGGTTCGCTAAAGACAGAACCAATGGGTCCGTCATAGAAAAAACGCCTTACCGGGCGTTTTTTCTTGTATGTTCCGAATATTTTTTATTTTGAAAACAAAAATAATTATTTTTGCCAAGAAATTTGTACAATTAAAAATTTTGTTGTAACTTTGCACCCAAATCGTAAATGGCAAATCGTTAAATTGTAAATAGAGTTATGATACTTGACAAATTAGAGAATGCGGACTGGTACTATGACAGCGTGCCGGGATTGAAAGAATTCATGAAGTTTTACAACGACAATGACCTGGAGGAGATGCCGGCGTGCAAGATTTATCTGGACGGCAAGGACCTCTTTGTCAATATCCTTGATTTCAAAGGGAAGGAGGAATCCAAATGCCGTATGGAGGCGCATAAGGACTATCTGGATATCCAGATTCCGCTGGGTGACGATGAGGTTATGGGCTGGAAGGCACAGGTGGATTGTCAGGATGTGACGCAGGAGTATGACGAAGGCAAGGATGTGGAGTTCTATGGCGATGAGGCAACGGCCAAGTTCACGGTTCCTGCCGGACATTTCGCGGTGTTCTTCCCGTCGGATGCGCACCAGCCGGGTATCGCGCCGGGCAAGGAATACCGCAAGTTAATTGTTAAAGCACGCGTTAACCAATAAATCATAAATCTTAAATCTTAAATCATAAATCATACAGATACTATGGCATGTAAAAAGGCAAAGGCTGAAGAGCCGAAACATTTGAAGATTGTTGAGCGTGATCCGTATCTGCAACCGTACGAAGGTGCGCTGCAGGGACGCTATGACTATGCCGTCAACAAAGAGAAAGAACTGACCGGCGGTCAGCCGCTGGCGGAATGGGCAACCGGATACCTGTATTTCGGTCTGCACCATGTAAAGCCGTCAGCCGTCAGCCAGGTCAGACCTGCGTCAGAGAGTTATTGGGTGATGCGTGAGTGGGCGCCGAACGCCACGGCAATTTATATCAAGGGTGATATGAATAACTGGCAGAAGGATGAGAACTACCGTCTGCAGCCGATTGGTAACGGTGTATGGGAAGCCAGATTGCCGGAAGATGCCATCAAGCACGAGCAGCTGTACAAACTCCTCGTCGAGTGGAACGGCGGTTACGGAGAGCGTATTCCTTCTTACGTGCGACGTGTCGTGCAGGACGAGCAGACGAAGATCTTCTCCGCACAGGTTTGGGATGAACCGGAGTATGAGTGGAAGCACCGCAACTCCGCGAAAGTGAAGAAAGTGGGCAAAGACGGTCTGTTCATCTATGAGTGCCATATCGGTATGAGTTCCAAGGAAGAGAAAGTGAACAGCTATGAGGAGTTCCGTCGTGACGTGCTGCCGCGTATTGCCGGACTGGGCTATAACTGCGTGCAGATCATGGCAATCCAGGAGCACCCCTACTACGGTTCGTTCGGATACCATGTGTCCAACTTCTTTGCTGCCAGCAGCCGTTTCGGTACGCCGAATGAGTTGAAGGCGCTGATTGACGATGCGCACGGCCGGGGAATGAAGGTCATCATGGACCTCGTGCACAGCCATGCTGTCAAGAATGAGTTGGAAGGTCTCGGTAACTTCGACGGAACAGGCTACCAGTATTTCCACGACGGCGGTCGTCGAGAGCACCCGGCATGGGACAGTCTGTGCTTCAACTACGGCAAGAACGAAGTGCTGCATTTCCTGTTGTCGAACTGCAAGTTCTGGCTCGATGAATATGATTTTGACGGTTATCGTTTCGACGGCGTGACCAGTATGATTTATCGCAGTCACGGTTTGGGCGAAGACTTCAACGGTTATCCGAGTTACTTCAACGGAAATGAGGACGGCGATGCGCTGATGTACCTGACCTTGGCGAACAAGGTGATTCATGAGGTGAAACCGGACGGTATCTCGATTGCAGAGGAGATGAGCGGTATGCCGGGTCTGGCTTGCCCGATAGCCGACGGCGGCGTAGGATTTGACTACCGCCTGGCGATGGGTATTCCTGATTTCTGGATCAAGTATATCAAGGAAGTGAAGGATGAGGACTGGAAAGCCGGACATATCTACTACGAGATGACCAACCGCCGCGAGGATGAGAAGACCATCAGTTATGCGGAGAGCCATGACCAGGCGCTGGTAGGCGACAAGACGATTATCTTCCGTCTCATCGACGCCGACATGTACTGGCATTTCGAGCACGGCCATTCGACCTATATGGTGGACCGCGGTATCGCGCTACATAAGATGATCCGTCTCATCACGGCTTCGACCATCAACGGCGGATACCTGAACTTCATGGGTAACGAGTTCGGCCATCCGGAGTGGATCGATTTCCCGCGTGAGGGGAACGGCTGGAGCTGCAAGTACGCCCGTCGTCAGTGGGACCTCGTGGATAACCCCAATTATTTCTTCGCGGACCTCAACCGTTTCGACGAGGCGATGATCCAGTTGCTCCGCAAGCATCTCATCACCCAGAACCCGACGGCGGAAGAGAAGAAATACAATGTCGGCAAACATCTGCCTTGGGTCATGAAATGGGCGGACAACGAGGGTGATCAGGTAGTGGCCTACTCGCGTGGCGACCTGCTGTTCATCTTCAACTGGAACGGACAGAAATCGTTCTCCGACTACGGAATCCTCGTGCCGGAAGGCAAGTACCGTGTGGTGCTGAACACCGATGCGAAGGAGTTCGCCGGCTTCGGACTGAGCGATGACTCCGTGGAGCATTTCACCCAATACGACCCGCTCTATGAAAAGGACGGCAAGGGATGGCTCAAGATGTACCTGCCGGCACGCAGCGCAGTGGTGCTCAAAAAGTCCTAATCCCGTAATTCCGTAATAACGTAATTCCGTAATCTCGAAAAAATAATACAGAAAACAATGAAAAAGATTCTATTTATCATAGCTGCAGCGTTGATGGTGATCGGCTGTCAGCAGAAAAATGCAAAAGTGGATGTCAAAGCCGAGAGTGAACGTCTGTTTGCCAACTTGGAGGCTGCTTATGACCCCGAACTGACGACGGATGAGTTGGGGTATATGGTGGAGCAGACGATGGATTCGGTCTATATGCTTTTGAAAGCCAACATGGGCGCTCCGTATTCGGATTCCCTTTTCTTGGACGTGTATAACTATCTCACAGTGGAGCAGCAGGACGAGTTAATGGCTGTCATGCCGGAGGAGATGAAACAATCAGAGGTAATGGCACCACTGTTTAAGGCGCTTCAGGCTAAGAACGCGACTGCGCCGGGGAAGCCGTATATCGACTTCACGGCGTTGACTCCGAATGGCGAAGAGATTTCCCTGAGCGACCTGGTAGGCAAAACGGACTATGTGCTCGTGGATTTCTGGGCAAGCTGGTGCGGTCCGTGCCGCCGTCTGATTCCGGTGCTCAAGGAGATGTATATGAGTCACCCCAAAGGACATCTTCAGATTTTCAGCTGCTCGTTAGACCAAGACGAGGCGGCATGGCGCAAAGCGCTGGATGAGGAGCAGATGCCTTGGATACAGGTCCGCGAGGACGATGAGCATGGGGGCGCGGGTTTATACGGTGTACAATTCATACCGCATACCGTTCTCATTGACAAGGAAGGTAATATCGTGGGTACCAACCTGGATGAGGCTGAACTGGAGACAATCCTCCTCGGCGAATAAATCATAAATCATAAATTTGAATTCATAAATCATAAATCATAAATCATAAATTTGAATTCATAAATCATAAATCATAAATGAGAGTAATCATCGAACCTTCGTATGACCTGCTGAGCCAGTGGGCTGCGAATTATGTGGCAAAACGAATCAATGAGTTTGATCCGAAAGAGAGTAAGCCGTTCGTGTTGGGTCTGCCTACCGGCAGTTCGCCTCTGGGTATGTATAAGGAACTCATCAAACTGAATAAAGCCGGTAAGGTGTCGTTCCGTAACGTAGTCACCTTCAACATGGATGAGTACGTCAACCTGCCGGAAGAGCACCCTGAGAGTTATCACAGCTTTATGTGGAATAATTTCTTCAGCCATATCGACATCCGCAAGGAGAATGTCAATATTCTGAACGGCAATGCGGCTGACCTTGCTGCCGAGTGTGCGCGCTATGAGGAGAAAATCAAGAACATCGGCGGTATCCATCTGTTCTTAGGCGGTATCGGTCCGGACGGACATATCGCGTTCAACGAACCGGGTTCGTCCCTCACCAGTCGTACGCGTAAGAAAGAGTTGACGACCGACACCATTATCGCCAACAGCCGTTTCTTCGACAACGATGTGAACAAAGTGCCGAAGACCGCCCTCACCGTAGGTGTAGGTACCGTCATGGACGCGAAAGAAGTGCTCATCATGGTGAACGGTCATAACAAGGCGCGTGCGTTGCAGCATGCTATCGAGGAGCCGATCAGCCATATGTGGACTGTTTCCATGCTCCAGATGCACCAGCACGGTATCATCGTCTGCGACGAGGCTGCCTGCGAGGAGCTCAAGCTCGGCACATTCAAGTACTTCAAAGACATCGAGAAGAACAACCTCGACCCGAAGACGCTGCTCTAAATGAGTAAATGAGAAAATAAGAAAATGCTAGAAATCTATAATTCATTAAGTCGTTACAAAGAGACATTCAAACCCCTGCACGAGGGGCACGTAGGCATGTACGTCTGCGGTCCTACCGTGTACGGCGATGCCCATCTGGGACATGCCCGCCCGGCCATCACCTTCGATCTGTTGTATCGCTATCTGATGCACCTGGGTTATAAGGTGCGCTATGTGCGGAACATCACCGATGTGGGACACCTGGAGCATGATGCCGATGAAGGGGAAGACAAGATAGCCAAGAAAGCGCGTCTGGAGCAGCTGGAGCCGATGGAAGTGGTGCAGTTCTACACCAACCGCTACCATCGCGACATGGCTGCGCTCAATGTGCTGCCGCCGTCTATCGAACCTCATGCATCGGGACATATCATCGAGCAGATTGCCTTCGTGCAGAGGATTCTGGACAAGGGCTATGCCTATGTGTCCAACGGTTCGGTTTATATGGACGTGGAGAAATACGCGAAGGATTTTCCGTACGGTAAGTTAAGCGGCAGAAACCTCAACGATATCGTCACCGAGACACGCGAGTTGGACGGACAGGACGAGAAGAAGCACAGTTATGACTTCGCGTTGTGGAAGAAAGCCGCACCCGAGCATATCATGCACTGGCCGAGTCCGTGGTCCGAAGGTTTCCCCGGATGGCATATGGAGTGCTCTACGATGGGTACCAAGTACCTCGGTGAGCAGTTCGACATCCACGGAGGCGGTCTGGACCTCATCTTCCCGCATCATGAGGCGGAGATAGCACAGTCTTGTGCGGCGCTCGGTCACGAGACCGTGCATTACTGGATGCACAATAACATGATCACCATCGCCGGCAAGAAGATGGGTAAGAGTTACAATAACTTCATCACGCTCGAGCAGTTCTTCAGCGGCAATCATCCGCTGTTGAGCAAGCCCTTCGGACCGATGGTCATCCGTTTCTTTATTCTGCAGGCACATTACCGTTCGACGGTGGACTTCTCGTCAGAAGCGCTTGAAGCAGCCGAGAAAGGTCTCCAGCGCATGCAGGAAGCCTATGCACGTCTGCTGAAGATCAAGCCTTCAGCCGTCAGCTCTCAGCCGTTAGACGATCTGCGTAAGCGTTGCCGGGAGGCGATGGATGATGATCTGAACAGTCCGTTCGTCATCGCGGCGCTCTTCGATAGCGCGCGCGTGATTAATACGGTGTGGGACGGCAAGGGTACTATCAGCGAAGCGGATCTGAATGAACTCCGTGAGGTATGGAAGACCTATGCCATCGACATCCTCGGCCTTCGTCTTGAAGAAGAAGGCTCTTCCCTTCAGGGAGGAGATGGAGGCAGGCTAACCGCTTTCCACGGCGCTATCGACCTGCTGCTCGGCATCCGTCTCCAGGCGAAACAGAACAAGGACTGGGCAACGTCTGACAAGATTCGTAATGAACTGACCGCTCTCGGTTTCCAGATCAAAGACACCAAAGACGGCTTCGAATGGAGCATATGAGAGGAGAAAGGACAATGGTGAAAGGACTAAGGACTTATTTGTATCTGCTGATGCACGTAAGTCTTTATTCCTTATTCGTTATTCCTTTCGTCTCTTGTCATCATCAGACACAAGAGAAGGCAGTCGTCGAAGACAACCTCGTCTGTTATCCCGGACGGACCTTCAGCTATGCACAGAAGTTTAATGACTTGCAGGACAAGCAGCATGCGGTGGCATCTGTCATCGGATTACCTCATCCGCCGAAAGATCGTGAGGAAGCCGCCTCAATGCGCAAGCGGCTGGTGGAAGTGAAAACAGGGAAAAACTATATCGTGGATGATCTTACCCATTCCGTGCCGTACCTTATTCCGTCAGCCAAGAAAGAGTTGGATGCCATCGGAGATGAATGGGCGGATATATTGCAGCGAAACGGATTGCCGCATTACCGTTTTTACGTCACGTCTATCTTGCGCACGCAGGAGGATGTCAAATACCTGCAGCGTAGCGGAAACATCAATTCCACGACGCAGTCCTGTCACTGTTACGGTACCACTTTCGATCTGGCATACCTGCGATATGACAAGGTGACGTGCACGCGTGATTACATGATTGATGATAACCTGAAACTGGTGTTGGGACAGGTACTGTTAAATCACCAGCGGGCCGGTAAGATATACGTCAAGTACGAAGCGAAGCAGAGTTGCTTCCATATTACCGTAAGACAGTAGAATTCCGATAGCGGTCGTTTGGGTTATTTGCCTCGCCGCTCACGAACAATCAGTAACGCTTCTTCCCGGATATCGGGGGGAAGCGTTATGTTTCTCAATTGGAGAGAACGGCACCAGCCGGGTACATCGGACTCCTGTAGGGTGGAGAATATATCGCGAACGGCATCGTGTTGTGCAGCGGTGAAGTCCGACGGGTCGATGCCGGCCAGGGCATCCAGTTCTTCATCGTCGTAGTATTCGATCTTCGCATTCGTCTGCAGCAGGGTCTCGCGTTCGCAGACCAGATGCTCGCCGCAACAGCCGTCGGGGCGTTCAGACTGATTGGCTGACAGACCGCTTTCGCTGACAGAAGACAGACCGTCCTTCGGACGGACAGATTTCTTCCGCCGCTCGCGCAGTTCTGTCAGAACCACGACCACAATAGCCAGTACTATGAATAGAACAAGAGGAAGCATAGCTTGTAATTACCAATCGCCAATTACAAATCGTCAAATTCGTCTCCGACGCGGTCTTCTTCGATGACGAGGTTGTCGATGATGAACTGTTGACGCTCGTTGGTGTTCTTGCCCATGTAGTATGCCAGCAGTTCGTTCACCGCATCTTCCTTACGCAGCGTCACTTGGTCCAGACGGATGCCGGAACCGATAAAACCCTTGAATTCATCGGGAGAAATCTCGCCTAGTCCTTTGAATCGTGTGATCTCCGGCGTCTTGACTTTAGCTATCGCTTTCTGTCGCTCTTCTTCGCTGTAGCAATAGATGATCTGGTTCTTGTCCTTCACGCGGAACAGCGGGGTCTGCAGGATATAGACATGGCCTTTCTTCACCAGATCGGGGAAGAACTGCAGGAAGAACGTCAGCATCAGCAGACGGATATGCATACCGTCCACATCGGCATCGGTAGCGATGATGACTTTGTTGTAGCGCAACTCATCCAGGCCGTCTTCGATGTTCAGCGCGGACTGCAGGCAGTTGAACTCTTCGTTCTCATATACGACCTGCTTGGTCAGTCCGTAGCAGTTCAGCGGCTTTCCGCGCAGCGAGAACACCGCCTGTGTGCGCACGTCGCGGCTCTTGGTGATGGAGCCCGATGCGGAAAGACCCTCTGTGATGAAGATGGAACTCTCCAGCCGCAAGTCGTCGTCTGCATCTTTCGCGCTCTTGACGGGTTTGGCGTCGTTGAGGTGTATCTGGCAGTCACGCAACTTCGGGTTGTTCACCAGGTTCTTCTTCGCTCGTTCACGCGCCACTTTGGAGACAGCCGCAATGGCTTTACGCTCTTTCTCGCTGTCCTGGATCTTCTGCAGCATCACCTCGGTTATCTCCGGATGTTTGTGCAGATAGTTGTCCAGTTGCTGCTTGACGAAATCGTTTACGAACTTATTGACGCTCACGCCGCCTGTCGGACTCATGTCTTTCGAGCCCAGCTTCACTTTCGTCTGGCTCTCGAAGACCGGTTCCTCCACATTGATGGCAATCGCGCCTACCACACCGTTACGGATGTCCGCCAGTTCCTGGTTCTTGTTGAAGAACTCCTTGATGGTACGCCCGATAGCTTCGCGGTATGCGGCTTGATGCGTACCGCCTTGGATGGTATGCTGGCCGTTGACGAACGAATAATACTCATCGCCGTTCTGGTCGGTATGCGTGAGGGCGATCTCGATATCTTCGCCTACGATATGGATAATCGGATAGAGCGGATTCTCCGTCATGTTCTCTGTCAGCAGGTCCAGCAGTCCGTTCTTGCTGACGAACTTCTGACTTCTGACTTCCGACTTCTGACGGCTGGCATCTGACGGCTGACTTCTCGTATAGACGAGTGTCAGACCTGTGTTGAGGTATGCGTAGTTACGAAGCAGCTCCTCTATATAATCATCTCGGAAACGGTAGTTCTCGAACAGCCCTTTGCTGTCATCCGGCACAAACTCGATGATGGTGCCGCGTTTCTCCGGACCGTTGTAGTCCTGTATATCGGTATCGCTGATCAGTTTGCCTTGCGCGAACTCCACCCGGCGCATTTTCCCTTCGCGGTAGGCCTCCACGGCAAAGAAGGACGAGAGTGCATTGACAGCTTTGGTACCGACACCGTTCAGACCGACGGATTTCTTGAAGGCCTTGCTGTCGTACTTGCCGCCGGTATTGAGCACGCTTACCACTTCCACCAGTTTGCCCAACGGTATACCGCGTCCGTAGTCCCGCACACGAACCATCTGACGGCCGACGGCTGATGGCTGATTGCTTTCCACTATATCTACCTCGATCACTTTTCCTTCGCCCATGCGGAACTCATCGATCGAGTTGTCTATACTCTCTTTGATGAGCACATAGATACCGTCGTCGGAGTGCGAACCGTCCCCCAACTTACCGATATACATACCCGGACGCCGCCGGATATGCTCCATGTCGTCGAGGTGAATGATGTTCTCGTCGCCGTAGTTCACGGCATTCAAATTTATCTCGTTTTCTTCTGCCATCTAAATCAAAAATCTAAAATCATAAATTGGAAATCAATCGTCCCATCGAATCGAACCACTGTCCGTTGAATTCTATATACAATGCTCCCTTGTACAGCACTTTGCGTCCTGCCGGTGTCTGTCCGGCGGTTGTCTCAATCACTTGCGTCGGGTCGGACTCGCACTCGGTCTCAATGGATGCTGTCTTGATTTCCCAGTAGTTGCTGTTAGCGGCAAGCGGAGCCGTGTACTTGAATGCGATACGGGTGTCCGCCGTCAGATACTCCGCCGGAATCGTGGCGGTTGCATCTATATAGATTTTATATCCATAGTCCGACAACGTCAGTTGGGTCCAGTCCGCCATGCCCGGAGCCATGCCGTCCGTATAATTGGTGCTCACCCATACAGTCTGGTCGTTCCAGTAGTCTTCTGTTGTGCCGTTGTCATAGTAAATCTGATGATTGATAGTCAGCGTGGCCGAAGTGGCGGTACTCATGTCCATAACCGGAGAGATGAACCAGTGCTCCTGGTTGTCTTCTTTCTGATACGCGGATATTTGCGCACCATACGTCGAATGGGTGCTCCAGGATGCATTGCCGCTGACATCATATACCGTCCAGTCGTTTAATCCGTTTCGGAAATCATACTCGAAAGCCGGACATTCAATTTCAGGAATAGTATCGTCTATGACGGTCTGCTCGCCTAAGTTGAGACCGACCAGCACGGCGTCGTGGTCGGAGTATTTATAGGACGAATAACCGGCATGATTGATGTTATATGCATAGGCGCCGGTGATCTGCGAAGCCATCGTGCTGTTCGCCATCACATGGTCCAGAATACCCCGTTCTCCTTGGTAGATATAGGTGTACGCATTCGCGTCAAAACGCACCAACTGCTCTTCGTATCCCGCGTTCTGCAGATTGACAATAGGTGCTTCGCCCATATACGCGTTCAGGTCGCCCATAATGAGTATATCCGGGTCCGCTGTGATGTTATTCAGCTCCGAAATGAGGTAGGAGGCATTCTGCAGACGGGTGCTCTCGCCTTGGTCTCCGCCACCGCTTTTGGCTTTGAAATGGTTCACCGACAGTGTGAAGAGTTCGTTGGTGGCGTTCTCCTTGAATAACTGGATTCGCATGCGTGCTTTGTATTCCGCACTGTTGTATGGCGAGTAGCTGCTGCCTACCGGTGTCACTTTGTCGCTACGATAGAGATATCCGGACTTGATGGCTTGGTATTCTCCCGCACCCGCTGTGGCATAGTAGATGCCGTCTTGGATATATGTCCATACGCTGGTGCCGGAGAGTTCGTTCATCTTCGCGCTGATATATCCCAATATCTCGTCATTACGCTCCGCTTCGCATACCGCCACGATGTCGGCATGCAGTGCCAGGAAGACGTTCGCCATCTTGGCGGTCTTGGAATCAAATGCGCTCTGGTTGGTGCACGAAGCATTGTCCGCATCGAAATTCGTCATGTAGTTCTCCATGTTCTGTCCTACGATAACCAAACGCGCATTACCTACATTCGGAATGGTAATAGGGCTGTCCCATGCGACGGCCTGCAGGCTGATGAACAGCAGCGAGATATAGAATAGTTTTTTCATTTTCGTGTGATTTTCTCAGTTGTCAATAACCACAAAACCTTTGCGGCTGCAAAGGTACAACAAATATTTGGAATAAACAAGGATTTAGCTGTAAAAAATAAATTTATTTGAGTTTTTACGGGTAAAGCCTTGTTATTCGCTCAGACATGCGAAAGTAGCTTCGAAGGTCCCCTTGAGTGGTAGTTTGTCGAAGGTACAACAAATATTTGGAATAAACAAGGATTTAGCTGTAAAAAATAAATTTATTTCATTAGTGTCCACTAAAAAGTAAATAAAAGCATCGGCTGTCGGCCGTTGGATTGACTGATTTACAGATTTACGATTGACGATTTATTTACGATTTAAAGAGATTTACGATTGAAATCCTTTCTAGGCGGAAGCCGCTCTTCCCCTTTCATCGGGAAGACGCTCCGCGTCAATTAGTCAATCGTCAATTAACATTTATTGACAGATTTACAGATTTACGATTGACGATTTATTTACGATTTAAAGAGATTTACGATTTAACATTCAATCGTCAATTATTTCCAATTGGTCAATCAATCGTACCTCGTCAATTTGTCAATCGTCAATAATTATAACTCGTCAATCAATCGTACCTCGTCAATTAGTCAATCGTCAATTGGACGGTGATCACCCGTAAATGAAATATCCGGCTACTCCGGAAAGGACAATCAAAAGGATGGGATGGGAGGCAATTCGGACGATATGGCCGATGGCTGGT
>Ga0265301_10001626_pt1 | contig 28795 bp, 24 predicted proteins | sample AusTroGonzalo_MG_2_FD_193488 | JGI IMG/M metagenome (GOLD analysis project Ga0265301, IMG submission 193488) | Bovine rumen microbial communities from tropical cattle in Woodstock, Queensland, Australia - Gonzalo_04 | ecosystem: Host-associated > Mammals > Digestive system > Stomach > Rumen ... | reverse complement strand
AAAATGATTTCGAACTGGAAACAAACACCATCTGGAGTTTTCCGAATAGGGGTAAGTGGGCGACTCATGATGCTAAGTATCGTGGGAATTTTTCTCCGTATGTAGCAAAAAATATTATTCTTAGATATTCACAAGAAGGAGACACCGTTTTAGATCAGTTTGTAGGTGGTGGTACCACTTTAATTGAGTGTAAACTCAACAACAGGAATGGAATTGGAGTTGATATTAATCCGGAGGCAGTTGAGTTAACACGAGAAAAGTTAAAGTTTAAATCTCCCTATGATGTAAAGATGAGTGTCAGAAAAGGAAATTCCTGTAAATTAAAATTGGAAGACGAAAGTGTTGACTTAATATGTACTCATCCACCTTACTCAAACATTATTAGTTATAGCGACGGAATTGAGGGGGATTTATCCCAATTGAAGTATAAGGATTTTCTACTTGCGATGGAGAAGGTGGCACAAGAATGCTATCGAGTGTTAAAAAAAAATAAGTATTGCGTCATTGTTATGGGAGATACTCGCAAAAATGGCATGGTACAACCACTTGGTTTTGAAGTTATGCAAAGATTCGTTAATGTAGGTTTTAAGCAAAAAGAAATTATTATCAAAGAACAACACAATTGCAAAGCCACAGGTTTCTGGAAAACAAATAGTATGAAATACAACTTTTTGTTGCTAGCACATGAGTATGTGTTTGTGTTTAAGAAGTAGGAGGTGTGAATAATGAATAACAGAGAAAGAAAAAAGGTTTTTTCAGTTTTAATAACACACAACGAAAACTTTCTGTGGTTATTGTATATTTTTGTTGCCTCGTTGTCAGGGGTTATAGGTTTAAGTAATAATGGAGTAGATTACTTTTATTCAAAAGAAATGTATTTTATATCTTTATCAATTATTTCTCCATTGCTAGTAGATTTTATTATACAAAATTTAGAGTATAAAAAACAAAATATAAGTAATCGTTTTTTAAAAAGAAAAACCTTAACGATAGGGATATCATTTTTTGTGATAATCTTAATAATTCTTGGATTATGCATTAGAATGAACAATTTGATTCACATTATACTTCAATCATTGATTTTTATTACAGCAGTAATTTTGTCATTGTATATGTTTTGTCTACAAAAATTAATATTGTATGGAGACGAATATAGTGAACTTGATGATAAATCATATAATGAAGAAATAAACAGTAAGGGGAATGAATTAAGTAAACAACAAAAAAAATTAAAAAATTTAAAAAATGAGAGTGGGAGGAAAATAAAATTATGATAAAATTGCGACTTATACCAATTGAACAACCTATAGGGACATTTTACTTTGGACAAATTAAAATGTCAGATTTAAAGAAAATGGATCCACAGATTAAGAGAAGAAGTGAAGATGGTGGCACACAAAGACAGTTAAAAGACAAAAAAATTGATGACATTGCTTATTATTGTAAAGATCCTGAGGCAATATTCCCAACTCCTATTATTTTAAATATAAACTCTGGTAAAATTATTGAGAGTAAAGGAAATGGAATATACACGATTGAGTTGTCAGATAAGGACAAGGCAGAAATAATAGATGGACAGCATCGCTATGAAGGAATTAAGCTGTCAAAATTAGATGAAATTAATCTTCCTATTGTTGTAATGTTTAATCTTGACGAATCTGAAAAAGCATATATTTTTTCAACAATCAATAACAATCAAACGAAAGTGGATAAATCTTTAATATATGATCTTTTTGGTGTTGCTAAAGATAGAAGCCCATATAAAACATGTCATGAAATTGCAAGAATGTTAAATACAGATTCAGAGTCACCTTTATGTGGAAAAATTAAGATGTTGGAAAAAAGACAAAGTAAAGAAGAAACTTTGTCGCAAGGTACATTTGTAAAACATCTGCTAAATTTGATTTCTATAGATCCTAATCAAGATACTGTGGACAGCAAAAATAATGTAGAAATAAAGGATAACAATAATTTAGTATTTAGGAAATATTACAAAGCGCAGAGAGATGAAGTGATTGCCAAGATTTTGGTAAATTGTTTTTCGGCAGTAAAAAAAGCTTTTCCTATAGAATGGAATGACGAAGATTATATCTTAGTAAAAACTACTGGGTATTCTGGGGTAATGGGATCACTTAAGACCTTGGTGCCAAATGGAGAGAAATTGGCTAATTTGACAGAGGATTATTTTTATAAAATTTTCAGCAGGTTAAAGGAAAAGTTAAAGTTAAAAGGAGAGAAACTTACATCAGAGGTTTTTGCTTCTGGTGCAACTGGGGAGAAGAAATTGAGTAAGCAAATCGTTGAATGTATGGAAGAATGTTTTCCAAATTAAAAGAAATAAAACAGGGCAGGGGGATGCTCTGTTTTTTGTTGCATAAGATGATATTATGAATGAAATACAACTTTCTCTAAAAATGTTGTATAATAATATAGAATAAAAAAAGGAGAAAAACTATGCAAATAATTTGTAAGAAGTGTGGCAGAAAAATGATTCCAATATTACATAATCATATATATAACGGGAGTGAATCTATTATGCACGGTCATGAAAATGTAAAAAATGGCCGCGAGTTGATTAGAGATGGACATGAAAAGATTATATATAATTTTCAATGTCCATTTTGTGGAACTAAACACAAGCAAGGGACAACTATCCATGAGTAGTGATTAAAATTTGTAAAAATAGGGCAGGGGATGCTCTGTTTTTATTATCAAAATCTTTTTTAGAGAAATTTGGCATATTTTATTGAAAACTGGATAGATTTATGTTAATATTAGGTATGCATAATATAGAGTTTTTGTATGAAAAGAATAAAGCTTTTGGGAAGACAAAAGCTTTATATAGAAACACTTTAACATATAAATCAGATATATCTGATTTTGATTTTGAAGAAATAAAAAAAATAATTTTTTTCTTTAGTTCTGCGGAGAAAAAATTTAAGAATGCCAATATATTGTATTCAGTTGTCTATACACAAGAAGTAGAGTTTGCTGACAAATTAACATATATCTTGTTAGAGTGCCTTTTATACGATTTGATTATTAATAAAAGAAAAAGAATTGATTTAAGACTCCGATATAAAGTTACTATAAAGACAGAAGGATTAAGGAATACATGTTTGCTTAATTACAATAATATAAGTGAATTCAAGAAAAAGTTCTGCGATGATTGTTTTGGGGTGCATTATAGAAAAATTGTTTGTTACGAGGAGTATGCTAAAGATCTTGAGTATCCATCTAGAATTATGGGAGATATTAAATCCTTTCTAACAAATTGTAGTATAGATTCGGAAAATGCTGGGAATATATCTGAGATAAGTATAGAGCTGATTTGTAACGCCTTAGAACATGCCAAAGCAGATTGTCTTGTAGATATTGATTATTCATCAAATTTATATGCAAAGTCTGGGTCAAATGATACATATTTCCCTGTGAATATTGCCGTATTAAGTTTTTCAGAAAACGAAATTTGGGAAGGAATAGCGGATATGTGTAGAAATGAAGAGGTTGTTGCTCCGCAATATAACAAATTGAGGCAGATATACTCAACGCACAAAGATTATTTTGACGGGAAGTATAATGAAAAACAATTTTTTATTTTATCTGCATTTCAAAATAAAATTACCAGCAGAGAAGGAAATCTTTCCACAGGCGGTAAGGGACTTACTAAACTAATAAAAGGATTAGAAGACGCAGCGGACACATATATTTGTTATATGGTGACTGGAGATACAGCCCTATACTTTTATAAAGATCATATTAGACAGGATCAAGATTTATGGGTTGGGTTTAATAAACAAAACAATATTAATTTTAAACCAGATGAACATTGTTTTGCAATCAGTCCCTTACACATTAAAGGTGTTGGATATAATTTAACATTTATTTTAAAAAGGAGTAATTTGAATGAAAATAATTAATTTAACGTTTGATAAACTTACAACCAGTTTGGCTGGTAATGCATATGGAAGACAGGTTTTTAAAAAACAGGTAGCAGAAGTTGATTGCGATGCAAAGTACGAAATCTCTTTTCCAGACCAGATTGAATTGATTGCAACATCTTTTATCCAAGGTTTTTTTGATGAGTTTGTCAATATTATGGGTTTGGAGGGAATTAGTAATAATGTTACAATTAAAGCAGCAGGCATATCAAATATCAAAGAGTATGTCATGGATTGTCTCTATTAGAGGTGAAATATGGAAATTGCAGCATTAGTTATGTCCATAATTTCCTTATTGGCTTCAATAGGGTTAACAATATGGCAAATTATTACAACAAATAAAAATAATAGGATTAACATAGACAAAGACGCATTCAATATAATTTTTAATGCTGATTTAATAAAAGAAATTCCTCAGGCAAGGAAATATATTAAGTTTAATGCTAAAAACGAACTCACGGGCATAAAGATATTGACCCAAAAATTACACGGACTACTTAAGGATGCTTTGTATTTCAATTATCACGCTAAGATGTTTTATGATGAATTGGATGGGAAAATACAAGAATTAGACGATTATTTGACTAATAACTCCATGAAAAAATTTGAGGGTAGTAGGCAAATAAAAGTGTTACAATGCGTTGATTCATTAATTGAAGATTTATATTCAATTATTTACAAGAAAAAAACAAGAGGATAATTTATGTATATATATTTGATATTGATTAAATATGAAAGTATGTAAAAACAGAGTAAAATTTTACTCTGTTTTTTATTATACTTGGGCGAAAATTGGATATAGCCTTGTATGTTAGAGTGAATTTTGGGACTATATATTGTATACGGATTAGGATTCTAGTTTGGACTAGCATATTAGAATGCGAACCCGTAGAAGGGGCTTAAACCTTCGTAAAATAGTGGTTTCGTAAATATTGAATTTGGCTGTTCACGGAATCGTGATAGGTCTAGTGTGCACTACCAAAAATTTTGCGACTAAACCGGGATTTTTTCAAAAAAGTGGTCAAAAATGGCAAAAATAACTATTCGCAAAAACAAAAGCCACTTGTAAAAAAGTGGCTTTTTGTGCGTAATTACGCAGTTTAAAAAATATTTTTTTTGGTGACCCCGACGGGATTCGAACCCATGATACCGCCGTGAAAGGGCGGTGTCTTAACCGCTTGACCACGGGGCCACATTAATTACTTTGAAAGTATAATATATTGGATGATTGATTGTCAAGTATTTTTTTAAAAACATTTAAATAAAACATGTTTATTTTATAGATGAGCTATAAAAATAAAACAAATTGTTTTTGTATAGAAAGTTAAGTTTTGTTTTTAATCAAGAAATCCTTGTTTATCAAGTTCTTCAGTGTTATAATCGACAATATGAAAGAGAACAAAAATCAAATGAAAAAAGATGGCAAAATCAAAATGGTATGGAAAAAGATTGATAAATTTTTTACAGACCTTTTGTTTCCTGAAAACATCAAGTGTATGTTTTGCAACAGAGATATTGAAAACTTTGAGGAAAGCCCTTATTGTGATGAGTGTGCGAAGAAAGTTTCTTTGAATGATGGAAACAGGTGTATCATTTGCAGTGAGCCGATTGGCAATGAAGCAACGGTTTGTGATAGTTGTCAGAAAAACAAGATGTTTTTCAAGAAGGCCGTCACGCCTTTTGTATATGATGGGGTTGTGCGCAGTTCGATTTTGGGGTATAAAGATTCAAATCGCAGGTATATGGCAAAGATTTTTGCTAGATTTCTTAAAGATGAGATTGTTAAGGCAAAATTTGATGTGTCGGTAATCACTTTTGTACCTATGACGAAGAGAAAAGAACGGGCAAGAAGTTTTAATCAATCAAAGTTGTTGGCGGAAGAGCTGTCTAATCTTTTGGGTGTAGAGTGCATAGAAATTTTTGAGAAAAACAAAGATACGAAGGGGCAGAAATATGCAAATTCAAAAGAAAGAGAAGAAAACATGATAGGTATGTATTCAATCAAAAGTGGGGTGCATTTTAAAAGAGATTGGAGCGTTTTGATTGTTGATGACATTTTGACAACTTGTGCGACTGTGAATGCGTGTTCGAAATTGATATACAAGCGTGTCAAAAATGTTTATGTGGCGGGAATTGCGAGAAACAAATTGAGAAAGACTAAGATTGATGAAAAAAGAATTGAAAAAAAAGACTGAGAACCAGTCTTTTATTTTTTCAAAATTTCATATCCGTCTTTTGAGTCTTTGATCTCATAACCTTTTTCTAAAAGTTTTTGGCGAAGAGTATCAGCTGTGGCGAAATCTTTTGATTTTTTTGCGTTCCAGCGTTCTTCTGCCATTTTTTTGATGTCTTCTGGGATTGTGTCTTCTTCAAGGTTTATGCCGAGCACTTTGTTGAATTTTTCAAACGCTTTATAAATATCAGCGCTTCGTTCTTCTTTCAACATTTTCTGAACAACAGCAATTGCTTTTGGCATGTTTAGATCATCATTTATTGCTTCAAGAAACTCGTTTTCATAACTTGCTGTGTCAAATGTTTTTGTGCCCATTTTGTGCTCTTTTGCAAGGTTTTTTATTGTTTTGAGTGTGTTTTTTGCCATATCAAGAGCATCAAATGTGAAGTTTTGTTGTTTTGAATAGTGTGCCAAGAAATAGAAAAATCTGAAATCTTCTGCGTTGTAGCCACGCTTTTCAAGGTCGGCTATGGTGTACAAGTTTCCAAGGCTCTTTGACATTTTTCCGCCATCAATTTGCAAAAATTCAAGGTGCATCCAAGTCTTGACAACTTGGTGGTCATAGCGGCAGTTTGATTGGGCGATTTCGTTTTCGTGATGAACTGGTTTGTGATCAACTCCGCCGGTGTGAATGTCAATATATTCTCCAAGGTATTTATCACCGATTACAGAGCATTCGATGTGCCAGCCTGGATAACCCATTCCCCATGGGCTAGGCCACTGCATGATATGTTCTTTTGGTGCTTTTACCCACAAAACAAAGTCATATGGGCTGCGTTTTTCTTCATCAACATCAATTCTTGCGCCGGCAAGTTTTTCTTGAATGTCCATGCCAGAAAGTCTGCCATATTCTCTAAATGAGGATATGTCAAAATAGATGCCTTTGCTGGTTTCATATGCGTGTCCTTTTTCAATCAGTACTTTGACGAATTCAATCATTTCGTTTATTACTGAAGTGGCAGGCACAATATGCTCCGGAAGGTCAATGTTGAGCTTTTTTGCATCTGTCATAAAGACATCTGTATAAAACTTTGCTATTTCCCAAGGGGATTTGTGTTCTCTTTGGCTGGCAACAAGCATTTTGTCTTCACCTTCATCGGCATCGCTTGTAAGATGGCCGACATCCGTGATATTCATTACTCCGTCAAGAGTATATCCATTGTATTTAAGCACTCGTCGTATGTTGTCCATGAAAAGATAGGCACGGAAATTTCCGATATGTGGGTAATAATAAACTGTAGGCCCACAAGAGTACATTTTTACGATTTTTGGGTCATTTGGCTTAAAGTCTTCTTTAAGCCTTGTAAGTGAATTGAAAAATTTCATTTTGTTCTCCTTTTTGTAGAACAAATTATATTTTTTTGTTTAAATAGGATGATAAAATCTCCAAAGCGTGTTCTACTTCGCTGTTTTCTTCTGTGAACACTTTCTCAAGGTGTGAAATAAATTCAGAAAGTGTTTTCTTTCCTTTTTCAGTCAGCGCCATAAGGCGACAGCGTTTGTCTATTTCGCCTTTTCGAGAAACAATAAGATTTTCTGCTTCAAGATCTTTTGTCATAAGAGCAAAGTTTGATTTCTTTATGCCAAGTTTGTCAATAATCATGCTTACCGACAGATTTTGGTATTGGTCAATAAAATACAAAACCTTGACTTTGAGCAAATTGTTTTGTGCGAAGTGCTTTGTAATGTTTTCGGAAAGAGCCTCAATCTCTAAAATCTTGTCGACATTTTTCATACAGCATTATTATATAGAAAGTGAAATATTTTTGCAACTGTTTTGCTTGCTTTTTAGGGAAAAAATTATTAAAATTAGACTAGCAGATTAATGTTTTGAAGGGGAATTTATGGCTCTTTGTGGCACGATTGAAAGTATTGTTTATCGAAACGAAGAAAATGGGTATACTGTGGCTCGTCTTGAAAATGATGGGGCCTTCACGACCATTGTTGGAAAATTCGTTGAAGTGCAAGAGGGCGCGGAAGTAAAACTTGAAGGAAAGTATGAAAAAACCAAGTATGGAATTCAATATGCTTTTTCTTCTTATGAAATGTCAATGCCAAAATCTTTGGAAGGTATTGAGAAATATCTTGGAAGTGGGCTTATAAAAGGTGTTGGACCTATTACGGCGAAGAAAATTGTTGAAACTTTTGGAAAAGACACCTTTGAAATTTTGGAATACAATCCACAAAAACTCGCTGAGATAGCCGGGATAAGTGAAAAGAAAGCTGTTGACATTGGTTTTTCTTTTAAAGAACACAGGCAGGTGCAAAACACAGTTATGTTTTTGCAAGGTTTTTTGATATCGACAAACATGGCATTAAAGATTTATAACATATACCGCGAAAAGACCATGGAGATTGTCAAAAATAATCCATATAAGCTTGTTGAAGATATAGACGGAATTGGATTTTTGTCGGCAGACAAAATCGCCAAGAATGCGGGAATTCCTGTTGACAGTATTTTTAGAATAAGGGCTGGACTTATTCATGTTTTGAAGACATCTTGTGAGAAAAATGGAAACACCTACCTTCCAAAGGTTATGCTTTTTGACCAGGCTGCTGAGACCCTTGAACTTTCACTGGATGATCAGAAGGAAAAATTTGATGAGGCGTTTGACAGCCTTTGTTTGGACCGAACGGCTGTTGTCACATGGATTGATGGCACTGAGATTGTTATGCTGTCAAGATATTATTATTATGAAAATTCGATTGCACAAAAACTTGTGTGGCTTTCTCATTGTCAGAATGTGGAGCAGGTGGATGTAAAAGCAGAAATTGAGAATTTTGAATTGAGAAACAAGATTGAACTTCACCAGGAGCAAAAAAACGCCGTAGAAGGCGCGATAAATAATGGTGTGTTTGTGATCACCGGTGGGCCTGGAACGGGCAAAACAACTATAATTAAATGTATTTTAGACATACTTACAAATCAAAGGAAACGCGTGGCGCTCGTTGCTCCGACTGGGCGTGCGGCCAAAAGAATGAGTGACAGCACAAACCATGAGGCGAAAACGATTCACAGACTTTTGGAAGTCAACCAGATTCAGTCTGATCAAAGTTATTTTGTGCACAATGAGTCAAATCCGCTTCTCTGTGATGTCGTGATATGTGACGAAGTTTCAATGGTTGATGCATCGCTTATGTGTTCGCTTTTGAAGGCAATTCCAAGAGATTGTAAATTGATTTTGGTGGGTGATAAAGATCAGCTTCCTTCCGTCGGTGCTGGAAATGTTTTGGCAGACATTCTTTCAAGCGGCGTGATAAAATATTGTATGTTGACGAAGATTTTTAGGCAGGAAGAAAAGAGTTTGATAATTACAAACGCACACCTTATCAACGAAGGCAAGATGCCACTTATTGACAACACGAGCATGGACTTCTTTTTTGACAGCAAGGGAGACCCTGAGTCAATAAAAGATACGATTTTGGATCTCGTCACAGAGAGATTGCCTAAATTTTTGAAAATTGAACCGCAAAGCATCCAGGTTTTGGCGCCACTGAAAGCGGGTGTGTGTGGGATAGAGAGTTTAAACAAGGTTTTGCAAGAAAAAGTCAATCCGCCATCTCCAAGCAAAAGACAACTTGAATTTGGACAAACGATTTTCCGCGAAGGCGACAAAGTTATGCAAACTGCAAACAATTATGAGCTTGAGTGGAAAAAGCATGGAAAATATGTTGACGAACTTGGAAAGGGTGTGTTTAATGGTGACATTGGTTTGGTTTCAACTATTGATCCAAATACAGGTGAAGTGATTGTGGAATTTGAAGACGGAAGAATTTGTCTTTATACAAGAGCAGACCTTGGTGACCTTTCGCTTTCTTATGCGATAACTATTCACAAAAGCCAAGGCTCAGAATTTGATATCATTATCATTCCTGCAATAGCAGGTCCAAGCATAATTTTGACAAGGAATTTGATTTATACCGCAGTCACGCGTGCTAAAAAAATGGTTGTTATTGTGGGAGAAAAACAATATCTGAAACGGATGGTTTCAAACAAATATACGGCAACAAGATTTACACTTTTGAAAAAACTTTTGATTGATGCTGATGAAAAAGTGAAGCAAATGTTTTAAAAAAAACTAGCGGTTGCTAGTTTTTTTTATGATTTTTTTCTTATTCGAATCGTCTTGCGTTTTTCTTCGGGCTGTTTAATCTGTTCGGTTTCTTCCGTTTTTGCAGTTTCTGTGGTTTCTGTGTTTTCATCTTGTTGTACTTTGTCGTCATCGATAATAAATTTTGTCACTTTGTCAATAAATTTCTTTTTGCCAGTAGTAGATGTTTTTGTTTTGTATCGTCGAATCATCCACTGTTTGAAATAGAAATATCCAACAATTATCATAATTGTGCATAGAAGAAGTGTGGTAAGAGTTGTGAGAACTGGGAAAGTATAATCTGTGATTGAGAAGAAACTTGCAAGACCGGATAGACAGGTGACAATCAAAATTGCTGATATGGCGACACAAGCGGTTCGCAATAGATTGAGTGGCCAGCAGATTGTCACAAGATTTATATAGCCAACAAATGTGAGCAAAAGTGTGACAAGTGAAGTAAATTCGGTTTCTGTGAGGCTGTTTGTGTTGTGGTTTAGAATGACGACGATTAGGATGTTTGTGAACATCACAAGTGCTGCAGGAATTGTCTTTTTCATAACCTGTGGAATGAAGTTTCCGCGAATGAGTTCGCTGTTTGGTTGGAATGTCAAAATAAACGATGGGATGCCGATGACAAACATCTCAAGCATCAGCATTTGTTTTGGTGTAAATGGATAAGAAATGCGAAGAAGAAGTGTTGTCACACACAGCAACATTGTAAACAATGTTTTCATAAGGTACAAAACTGCAGAGTGTTGAACATTGTTTACGATTTGGCGACCTTCTCTCACAATTGATGGAAGGGCCGAGAAGTTTGATTCCATAAGCACCAAATGTGAGATGTTTCGGGCCACTTCGCTTCCGTCTGCCATAGCTATGGAGCAATTTGCTTCTTTGAGTGCAAGAGTGTCGTTTACGCCATCGCCGGTCATTGCTACCACATGGCCACGGGTTTTAAGAGTTTTGATAATGACATGTTTTTGCTCAGGAGTCACACGACCAAAAACTGTGAATTGGTCGGCTATTTGTGCAACTTCTTGTAAGCTCATGTTTTCAAGAGAAATGTATCTGTCATAATTTTCAATGCCAACGCGCTTTGCGATTTTTGAAACAGTGAGAGCGTCATCACCAGAGATGATTTTTATGCTTACATCGTTTTCTTTGAACCACTTGATTGTTTCGACAGCGTCTTTTCTTATGTGGTCTTCGAGTACAAAGAGTGCAACAAGTTTTCCATTTTTTCCTGCCAATTTTTCTGAATAGGCATTTTCATCTTCTACAAAAGCAACAACGCGATAGCCTTTTTCCATGTAAGAATTCATAAGTTGTTTTTGTGCGGTTGAAATAGGGCATTTGATAAATGTAGGCGCACCGATGAAATATGTTTTTCCGTTTGGGAGAGTTGTTGCGCTATATTTTCTTGATGAAGAAAATTCTTGTACAAATTTTACTTGACCTTCGCTTTGAAGGTTTTTGCCAAAGAAGTCAATAAGTGCAAGGCTGGTGGCGTTTGTTGTCTTTTGGTTTGACAAAATGACTTCCATGATATCTTTGAGTTTTTCTGGTCTTATATTTGTTTGGTAAGAAATTTCCACAACCTTCATTGTTCCGTCTGTAATCGTGCCAGTTTTGTCAAGGCATAGTGTGTCAGAACGTGCAAGCATTTCGATTGAATAAAGATTTTTGACAAGAGTCTTTTTTCTTGCAAGTTTTAATACGCCGACAGAAAGACCGACGGTAATGAGAAGATACATTCCGGCCGGAATCATGCCAGTAATCGCTCCGCTTGTGCTTGTGATTGTCTCTTCAATGCTTGTGCCCATAAAATATTCTTTGCAGAAAGTCAGCACGCCAATTGGAATGAGAATGATAATAATAACTTTGATAAGGCTGTTTAGGTCTTTAAAAAGGTTTGATTGTTGGGGTTTGAAATCTTTTGTACGTTCGGCAACTGTTTGAATATAATTGTTTTTGCCGACCTTATCAACTCTGGCATAGCACATCCCGCTTGTCAAGAAACTGCCTGCAAGCAAGGTGTCGCCGATATTTTTTTTGATAGAGTTTGATTCGCCTGTCAAAAGTGATTCATTTGCTTCAACATTTCCACTTAAAATAACTGAGTCTGCAGGGATTTGATTTCCGCTTTCCAAAACGATTATGTCGTCGAGAAGCAAGTCTTCGCCTTTGATTTCAAGCTGGAAGCCCATTCTAACAACTTTGATTTTTGGTGCCGAAACCATTGAGAGCTTTTCAACTGTGTTTTTGGCTCGGATTTCTTGAAAAATTGAGATGGCAGTGTTTGCTATGACAACAAACAAAAACATCATATCACTCCATGCACCAACGCACATAAGGGCAACAGCAATGAAAAGCCAAATAATATTGAAGATAGTAAAAATGTTTCGGGCAATGATTTGAAGATAAGAGCTTGATGTTCTTATCTTTGTGTCGTTTACAAGTCGGTGCTCTATGCGTTCGTTTATTTGTTCTTCAGAAAGGCCATGGTCTTTGTCTGTTTGATAACGAACAATTGGAATGTCTTGTATAATTTGTTTTTTCTTTTTTGGCTTTTTGATTTTTACTTTCATTGTATATAATTTTATTAAATAAAATTTAAAATGTCAAATATAATTGACTTTTTTAAAAAATTGAACTAACCTTCTTGTAAGAGGCAAACATGTTTATCGAAATTTCAAAAAATTTGAAAAAATTGTCAAAATATTTCCCTGAAAGCCTTTATGTCGTTGGGGGTTATGTGCGAAATCAACTTTTGAAAATCAAAACTTCAGATGTTGATTTGGCAAGCTCTGTCAATGTTGAGGAAGTTGTTTCTCGTCTTGAAAATAGTGAGTTTGAGACTAAAATCAAAAATCTCAAAACAGGCAGCCTTTTGATTTTGTGTGAAAATGAAAGATATGAATATACCGCTTTTAGAAAAGAAGTTTATCCACAGGGCGGTTCGCACAATCCAACTTCAATTATGCAGACAAACAATATTGAAGATGACGCCAAAAGACGAGATTTTTCGATGAATTCGATATATTATAATATCAACAAAGATGAGATTTTTGACATTTTTCACGGAATTATTGACACAAAACAGAAAATTATTCGTTGCAACATCGAGCCAGAAAAGGTTTTGTCTAGCGATGGTGAACGAATTTTGCGCATGGTAAGATTTGCGGGTGAGTTGAATTTTGGAATTGAAAAACAGACCTTTAAGTGTGCAAAACGATATGTGATGAATGTGAAAGATTTGAGCGGCTCGCGAAAATATGCTGAAATTTTGAAAATCTTGTATGCTGATAAGAGTTATAACCTAAACAAAAGTGCAGAGAGAAATGCTTTGAAGCTTTTAAACAATTTGGGTGTTTGGAAGGCATTTGGACTTTCAAGCAACAAGATAAAAATCAAAATGTCGCTAAAGGCAGAAGATAGGTTTTTGGGACTTTTGATTGATATTGTTGACACACAAAAGCCAAAGTGTTTGGAAACCTTTTTGGAAAGATTTTTGAAAAATGAACTTGCTTTTTCAAATGAAGATTATCAAAGAGTGTTTGTGGTTTTGGCGGGATATTATGATGCACTTTTCAAAAAGCAAAACAAAGCATTCTTTTTCAAATATTTTGACCTTTGGGGAGAGATTTCAGAACTTCTTGAGAAGAAATCAAAAAGAACAGAAAGTAAATATCAATTTTTCTATTATTATATTTTGAAACATGACCTTGCAATAAGAGTTGATGATTTGAAAATTCGAGTGAAAGACATAAGAGAAAATTTTCCAAAAATTGACAAGAGAGATTATTCAAAAATTTTGGGTGGACTTTTAGACAAAGTATTTGATGGAAAAATAAAAAATGAAAAAGAAAATTTAATTAAAGAAATCCAAAAGAAATATCAAAAAAAATAGTAAAAATAGCAATTTTGCTATTTTTTTTTGTAATTTTCATAATTTTTATTTAATTTTTTAATATTTTTTAATTTATAATTTTATTTTTCTTTCACATAATAAATCCATGAAAAAGAAAAAATCAAAGGGTTTTTTGTGGTTTGTCGGGGTTTCGGCGTTTTCGGTTTTGCTTCTTTTGTCATGTCAATTTTTCTTTGAAAATACATTGACCGGAAATGAAAGGTTTTTTGAAAACACAAAAATCAATGGTATTGATGTCGGCGGAATGACAACAGCAGAGGCTGAAAATGTTGTGCTTTCTGATATGCTTGATGCGAGAAAAGATATTGAAATAAAATTAAATTCAAAAGACAAGACTTGGACTTTGTCTGGCAATGATTTTGAAGTTTCAAACAGGATAGAAAAGAAGGTTGAGCAATTTTCTAAATTTGGTCACAATGGAAATTTTTTTCAAAACCTTAGAAATCAAAAACAGATAATAAAAAATGGCAAAGAGTTTAAGATTTCTTATATAAATGTTTTGTCGAATATAGACGATAAAATTGATGAGATTGTTTTGGAAGTTGAAAAAGAGAGCACGCCAGCGAGTTTGGTGTTTCTGCCAGATGAAGAAGAGGTCTTCGATATTGATATGGGACAAAATGCTGTTTTTGTCAACCGTGACAAGCTTTATAGCGAGATTGAAAATATGCTTTTTTCGTCAAAAAAAATCTCTGTTGAAATACCGATTGTTGAAATTGAAAACGAGATCGATGTAGAAAGTCTTAAGTTAAGAGTTGGGCTGCGAGGAGAGTTTGAGACAAATTATGAAAAGAGCTCGCCTGCGAGAAAAAATAACATAAAAACTGCGATTGGAGCGTTTAATGGGATGATTGTTGAGCCGGGGCAGACAATTTCGTTTAATGAGACAACGGGCGTGCGAGACGAAGAAGCGGGATACAAAAAGGCACACATCATTGTCGGTGGACAGTATGTTGATGGAGTTGGTGGTGGTGTATGTCAGGCTTCAACGACACTTTATAATGCTTTGCTTTTAAGTGATGTTGAGATTTTGAGCGTAAATCATCATACTTTGCCAGCGTCGTATGTTCCACTTTCGTTTGATGCGATGGTTTCGGGTGGATATTCTGACCTTGTTTTTAAAAACAATTTTGATTTTCCACTTTACATCAAAACTTATGCGGATGATTCTGTTGTGGGAGTAAAAATTTATGGTCAGAAACTTGAAGATGGAGAAGAAATCAAAACTAGGTCTGAACTTGTAAAAGTTTTGCCACACAAAGGGGACAAAATTTTGTCGGACTTGAAGGGGGAGTATGCAAACAAGGTTTTGTATAAGGGAGAATATTATCGATTGAAATATCCGCGTGAAGGGTATGAGAGCAAAGGTTATATTCAATATTTCAAGGACGGAAAACTTGTGAGCGAAAAAGAGATAAGACACGATTTTTATCAGGCACAAGATGGGGTTGTTGTTGAGGGGGTTGAACAGCCCGCACCAGGCATGACGATTCCGGTCAGTGATGTAAAAATTGTAAAGCCACAAAAGATCTCTAAAGAGAGTGAAGAGAATATTCGTGCGAAGCTTGAAAAGACAAACCCTTCAGAATTGTCACAATAAAAATTAAAAAAATGTACAAAAAAATCAATTTTTGCATATTTTTTAGCAACTTTTTTTAATTTTTGAAAGAAAAAGATTTTTTTTAGCATAATAATTTCATGTTTACAATAGTCTTGAGAGCAATAATTATTTATGTTGTCGTTTTGTTTTTGTATAGATTGATGGGGAAAAGACAACTTGGTCAAATGCAACCGTTTGAGCTTGTTTTGACACTTATTATTGCTGACCTTGCAACGATTCCTATGGCAGAAGTTTCTGTTCCGGTTTTGCACGGGGTTGTGCCATTGTTTACACTTGTTGTTTTACACTTTTCTCTAACGATTCTGTCAAGGGTTTCTTCAAAATTTTCTTCTTTTTTAAGCGGGAAGCCCGTGATTGTGATAAACCCAGACGGCATTGATGTAAAGGCACTAAAAAATTTAAATCTTTCTGTTGATGATGTTTTCGAAGCTATAAGGGGTTGTGGTTTTTTTTCAATTGAGCAAATTCAGTTTGCTATTATGGAAACAAATGGCAAGATGAGCGTTTTGCCCAAAAGTCAATTTGCACCTGCAACAGCGGGAGATTTAAAGCTTGAAACAGAAAAAGCTGTTGTGCCAGTGAATATAATTCAAGAAGGCAGAATAAACAAAGACAATTTGAAGGTTTTGGATTTGGACGAAGTGAAGTTGAAACAGATTTTGGCGCAAGGGAAAATTAAACATGTCAAGGATGTGCTTGTTTTGACTGTTGACAAAAGTGGAAATGTTTATCTTCAAAAATACGGCGAAAAGTACCAGACTATGAGCGTTGAGCCTCTTGGTAGGGTGAAAGAATGACAAAGAATATGTGGTTTAAGACAATTTCTACTGTTGTGATTGTGCTGTTTCTCTTTTTTATTTGTTTTTATGAAGATAGGCTTGTGTCGAGTTCGCTCAAAATTGTGGAAAATTATTGCCTTGAAATTGAGAAGGCTGCGAAAGAAGATGGGACAATTGTCAGTGGAAGAGTGGCTAGTCTTGTGGACAACTTGGAAGACAGCTGGGAGAAAAATGAAAGCAAATTGTGTTTTTTGGTAAACCACAAGTCAATAGAAAATTTGGGGGTGGAAATAGTAAGGCTGAAAACCTATATTGATGAAGATGAGCCGATTGAATTTTTTGTTTCACTTGAAATCATAAAGCATTACACTGAGGTTTTTCAGCACTTTATGGGTGCAAGCTTTCACAATGTGCTTTGATTATGCCTTTTTCGTTTTAAAACAAAAATTTTTTCTTTGGTTTTTGACCACATGCCACTTAGGTTTATTACATTGAAGGTATAACACAGCAAAATATAGGTGCAAACGCCAAGAAGGGTTGAGATGGTTATATCAAAAAAGAGCGGCAAAATATAAGACAAAAGTGCACTGACAAAAGAAGTGAGAGCAAGAGTAGGGATGGCTAGAAGAGAAAATTTGATTAGGTCTTTTGTTAAGGATAGTTTTATGTTTAGTTTTCGTTTTAGCATATTTACATTTAGGATGCAGGAGATGAGGGTTGATAGACCTATGCCGACGATGATTGAATTTATGCCCGCAAACTTTGGCAAGATGAGAATTGACAAGAATAGAAAAATGCTTCCGATAAGATAATTTGAAAATGATTTGACTTCAAGTCCAACCGAATTTAAAACAGCTGTGGCGATGTTGTTTATTCCCATAGGAACCATTATCCAGGTGGAAAATTGTAAAAGTTTTCCGCTTATGGCATTGTTGTAAAGTAAGAGCCCAAACTTGTCACCTATTGCCATGAAAGTGGGCACAATTAGAAATGAAATAAACATTGCAAAATCCATTGAAGAGTGAACGCGTTTTTCAATGTGGTTTTTGTCATTTTTAGTCATTGCCATTGAAATGTCAGGTACAAGTGCAGTGGCAAGAGAACCAACAAACGCCGAAGGCAAGAAAAGAAGTGGAAATGTCATACCTATTGCAATTCCATAAAGTGAGATCGCTTGAGTCGGGGTATAGCCGGCAGATATGAGTTTGTTTGGCAAAATAAGCGCAACAATTGGCCAAGTTAAGCTTGAGACAACCCTGACCGCAGTAATCGGTGAAGATGCACGTATAACGGTCTTGTAAATTTTTGTGGGGCGATTTAGTTTTCCGCCATAGAAAAAATATAACAAAACAACAAAAAATGCAGACAAGACGCAGGAGAGTGTAAATGACCAGGCTGCTGACATGGCATATTCGATTGCTGTCATGCCAGATGCAAGCAGAAGGACAAAGAAAACGATTTTTATAACCTGTTCAAAAAGTTCGGAAATACAGAGGGCAAAATAGTTGTCTCTCCCCCACATTGCACCGCGAAATACGCTGTAAATTGATGAGAAGATGAGTGATGGCAAAAGAATGATAAGAATGTTTATGCAGTTTTCATCTGTGAAAAGATTTGTAAAAACGCTTCGAAAAAGAAAAATAATCAGGCACAAACAAAATGAAAGAACAAGTCCTAAAATTGTGCAGGCAGAGACAAGGCTGCCGATGGAGTGCTTGTCCTCGTTTACGCGATAACCAGCCGTCATGCGCGAGACGACAAGTGTAAACCCGCTTGACACAACTGTGAGAAAAACCATAAAAACAGACATTGCCACTTGATAGATGCCTAGTGCTTCTGCACCAATTGTTCGGGATAGAAAAATGCGAAAGAAAAATCCTAAAGCACGAGTGAGCATGGTGAAAAGTGTGATTAGAAACACATTTTTGAAAATTGATTTCATAGATTATTTTTATAGACAGAAATAAAAATATATTCCAAAAGTGAGGTCAAAGATGAGCGTAAAAAAAATTTGTTTTCCTTATTATTTGGTCAAAGAGGGCGACAATTTAAGAACACTGTCAAACAGGTTTGAGATTGATGGCACAAAGATTTTGATTGACAACAACATTTCTCCAAAGCAAATAAGACCTGGCACGATTTTGAAGATTGAAAAATAGACTATCTTTGTTTTTTGAAAGTCTTTTTTAAAAAATCTTCAATTTCTTTTTGGTATTTATAAGAAATGTAAAGTGCAAGTGCTACAAACACGGCAAAAATGATCCAAAATATCAGCCAAAGACCATCAAATGGAATTATTTTTCCACTGCCCAGATAGCATGTGAGAAAAATACCGATGGGTCTTGAGATGAGATTTGTGACACTGAAAAATCTCCAACTCATGTCTGTTATGCCTGCCACCAAACACAGAATGTCGTCAGGAAAAATCGGTAGAAGCATCATAATGACAAATGAAAATTTTGCTTCATTTAAAAATTTTTGCCATTTTTGGCAAGTTTCTTTTCCGACCATAAATATGATAAGTTTTCTTCCAAAAGTTCGCCCGAGCCAGAAGGCAAAAATGCTTCCAAGTAAAATGCCAGAAAGGCTGAGAAGTGATGTTTGAAGAGGACCATAAATCATAAGCCCCGCAAGAGTAGAAATGGTGGAAGGAATGGGAAGAATTGTCACTTGCAGAAACTGAATGGCAACAAAAGTGAAACGACCCCAAAAGCCCATTGAGAGAATCAACTTTTTTATTTTCTGCGTTGAATTTATTTTATTCCAAATTCCTGTCCAAACTAAAACATAATAGCCAAGTGTGCAAATTGTGGCAATAAGAAAAATAGTCAGCAAAATACGCCAAATTTTGTGAGTGTTTGATTTTTGTCTTTTGAGTTTTTGCACAATTTTATTATGTTGGATTTGAAGATATTTATTTTATCACAAAATAAAAAAAGATGCATTTTGCATCTTTTACCAAACCTTATCGCGTTTTTTGAGAACAATCAAAAGCCCAACGCCAGCAATTGTGATTGAGCCTAGTGCTATGAGAGTTATCCAAAGCCAAGTGAGCGACGCTTTGTGTTCTTTTAGTGTTGAGAGATTTGATACCGAATAACTTTTTATTTGTCTGCCTTCGTCATCTTTGAGAACACAATACACCGTCCATGTGCCTTCAATGTCGTTTGAGTCAAATGTGAAACTTGTGCCATAGTTTGATGCAAGGCTTATCCAAACGACTCTAGAATTTGCGTAATCTGGGTCTTCTTCTTTCTGTTTTTGGGTCAAAACATATTCGTTGTTTTCTTTGTCTACGCCAGTGGCATACCATTCAATATTTTTTGGATTTACATATTCATAAGCCTTTGATTCGAGTGAAAGATTGAAAACATTTAAGAGATGATTTGAGCTTGAAATGCTGTAAATTATTCTTGTTTGGTTTAGTCTTGATATTTGGGTGATGTCGTCTGGCAAAATGGCTATATAAAGGTCACCAACATTGTCTGTGATAATGGCATCTTCTTCTCTAAAAGAATAGGCGAAGGTAAATTTGTAAAGACCGAAGTCTGTGCCTTTTGCTGACAATAGTGGATCAACGATTGTGGATTGGGAGTCTATATAATATTTGAAGGCAAAGTTTAGGTTTGAATTGTTTGAGATGTTTGTGCTGTAAAGCAAAGTCTTTTGTTCGCTGACAGCGATTGATGCTTCACTGAGTGGAACGCCAAGATTGTCATCTTGAAGGCTGGTCACATAAATAGAGAAATTTGTGTAAAGCCTTTCAGATGTTTTTGTGGTTGATGAGATATTGAAGTTTAGGTTTTCAACTTCGCTCCAATTTAAACAATAGAAATCGATAAGGTGGTTTGTCTTGTCTTGTTGTTGTTTGTGTCTAAACATAAGTTGGCCATAGCCACCTCTTTTGTAGGCAAAAGTGCGAATCAAAAATTGGTCTTTTGTTGTGATGACAGAGAGTGATTCGTCTGCAAAAGCAGTGGCGGGTTTTGTGGCAAAAAAAGAAAATGAGAGCATGAGACAAATGATGCTCGCAACAAAGAATTTTATGCTCATTTTCAACGCTTTCATCAATGGTATTTTAACACACACTTTGTTTTTTTAAAAACAAATATTAAAATTTCTTGTGGAATTTGCTGGTTTGTTGACAATTTCTTGGAAAAAATTTTATAATTAAATTATGGAAATGGAAGTTTTAGAAAAAGAGAAAATAGAGTTGGATTTTTTGACCATTCCTTCTGCCAAAAGTGAAAAATGGATTTCTGATGAAACGCTGGTGGTAATTTTGAAGGCCCAAAACAAAATTTCTGCGGACTTTTGTGTCTGTGGGAAATCTCTGATTGATTGGGTAAAACTTTCATGTGTGATGTGCGAGCAAAAGATTATTGATGAGCCAAGTGAAGAAGAGTTTTTAGAAAGCATAAAGCAGGTCAGTGAAGGGTTTAGGTATGTTGTAGTGCTTTATAGCGACACTCCGCTTTTGCAAAGAGATACATTTCTTAAAATCATGGACTATTTTGCTTGTAAGAATATGAATGTTTTAAAACTTGAAAGGGGCTATGTTTTTAAGAGAGAGTTTCTTGAAAACGCAAAGATGATTTTGTCATCTGTCTTTCAAAAATTTGGTGAAGAAGACTTTTTGAGAGTTTGTGATAGCGAATCTGTTTCAATGGCATTTGAAATTTTAAATGAAAGAATTTTGGATTATCATAAGAAAAATGGAGTTGCTGTTTTTGGAGAAAGTTCTGTTTTTATTGATGCGGATGTTGAGATTGAAGAGGGGGTAGTCATTTATCCAAACAATATTATTCGAGGAAAAACCGTGATTGGAAAAAATGTGGTTTTGGAAAGTGGGAATAATATTTGTGACACAATAATTTGTGATGGTGCAAGAATATTTGAAAGTGTGTTGGAAAATTGTAAGGTCGAACAGAGAAAAGAAGTTGGACCATTTGAGAAATTGAAAAATCAAAAGATTTGAGAGGGAATATGAATATTGTTGTTGGATTGGGAAATCCGGAAGCAAAGTATAATGGAACATATCACAACATCGGTTTTGAATGTGTTGATGCGCTCGCCAAAAGGATGGGTGTGAAGTTTGACAAAGAAAAGTATAAAGCAAAAATTGCTGAAGGGATTTTGAATGGGGGAAAGACCATTTTGGTTAAGCCGCAAACATACATGAATTTGAGCGGAGAGTGTCTTGTGCTTTTGAAAGAAAAGTTTAAGGATGCACGCATTTTGGTGATTGTCGATGATATTGACTTGCCAAAAGGAAATATTAGATATCGCGAGCATGGTTCTGCTGGCACACACAATGGACTAAGAAGTATTGTGTCTTTTATTGGAGAAGATTTTGAAAGAATTAAGGTTGGTATTGGTAGAGATATTTCACTTGACCTTGCTGACTATGTGTTGTCAAAATTTGACAGAGAGTCGTTTGAACCAATCATCGAAAAAGTTGTCGATGAAATCTGTGAGAGATTATGAGAGAGTTTTTGAACTTTTTTAAAGATAAATTTTCACCCAACAAAAATAAGTTGGGCGGATTTTTTGTTGGAGAAAAAGTTTTGTATCTCTCGACGAAAAATAAGTTTGTTTATCTTTGTGGCGACTTTGTGACAGCGAGCAAGCTTAAGCGCGGACTAGAAGCGATGGGCAAGAGTGTGAGCATTGTTTCGTGTGGAAGAGAAAATGATGACGAAAAAGATATAAATCTTTTTCCATTTGCGAGTGCTGTTTCAAACTTTCTGGCAGGCAAAATTGATGGTCTGATATTTTTGCCTTCTTCTTTGACAACCAAATTCGACCTTGAGTTTTTGAAGCAAAAATTTGTTTTTGAAGCGGGACAAAATTTTGCGATTGAAGACCTTTCGCAGACTCTTGCTGACTTTGGATTCGAGAGAGTTGATTTTGTTTCTATGCCGGGTCAGTTTGCCGTCAGGGGTGATATTGTTGATGTCTTTGGCTTTGGTGAAGATGCACCTTTTAGGCTTGAATTTTTTGACGAAGAGATTGAAAAAATTATAAATTTTGATTTTTCAAGCATGAAAACACTAAAAAATGTTGAAAAAATTGAAATTTTTCCACTTTTTTTGAAATTTGGTAACAATTCTGTTTTAGATTTGTCTGAAAATATTTATGTTGATGAACCAAACAAGATTGAAAACGAAATTAAAATTTTGGAAAGAAGCAGGGAGCAACTTTCTTGGGATTGTCAAAACAAATTTTTGTCTTTTGATAAAATTGATTTAAAAAAATGTGTTGTCTTTTCAAATTCGAATGATAGCGATTTTGAAAACAAAACGATTGGGCAAAAAAATTATATCACTGATTTTTTGTCGCTCAAAAAAGACATCGGCATTTATGTCAAGGGTGGACTTGATGTGTTTTTGTTTGGTGGAAAATATTCACAGATTTTGAAAGAGTTTTTATTGACAAACAAAATTCAGTATCGGGTTTTTGCGGGGATGCTTGTTGACAAAATTCATGTGTATGTTTGTGAAGATTATTTTCCGTATTCTTTCAGTTTTTTGGATGAGCAGATTGTTGGTATTGGCACCGATGATATGTATAAGAGCCAAAAAACAGATTATCGAAGTGGAAAGCAGAATTTTTCTTATTTGCCAAAAGTGGGAGATGTTGTCGTCCACTCTTTTTATGGCGTGGGTGTTTGCAAAGATATAGTTAGGCTCAAACTTTCGGCATTTGAAAAAGACTATTTTGTGCTTGAGTATAAAAATGGCGCGTTGTTGTATTTGCCTTCAGAACAAGCGAATTTGATTTCGGCTTATGTGGGTGGCGATGCGCCGAAGCTTAATACACTTGGTTCAAGTGAGTGGACAAGACTTAAAGCGAAAGTAAAAGATGACTTGAAAGAAATAGCTGTGTCGCTCGCTAAAATCTATAAAAAAAGAGAAGAACAAAAAGGCTTCAAATTTTCAAGGGATGAGTCTCTTGAAAAGCAGTTTGCAGATGCTTTTGCATATGAGTTGACCGCCGACCAAGTACAGGCGATCGAAGATGTTGACCACGATATGGAAAGTGAAAAAATTATGGACAGGCTAATTTGTGGAGATGTCGGATTTGGAAAGACAGAAGTCGCTTTTCATGCGATATTTAAAGCGGTTTATAATGGAAAACAGGTTGCGTTTTTGGCACCAACTACTATTTTGAGTGAGCAGCATTATCGTTCAACAAAAGAGAGAATGGCTAGATTTGGAATAAGAGTTGAGATCTTGAATCGTTTTAAGACAGACAAACAGACGAAAGAGATTTTGACAAGGCTTGCAGATGGAAAAATTGATGTTTTGATAGGCACGCATAAAATTTTGAATGAAAATGTAAAATTTAAAGATCTTGGGCTTTTGGTTTTGGACGAAGAGCAAAGGTTTGGCGTGAGAGACAAAGAGAAAATCAAAAAAATGAAGACGGATATTGATGTTTTAACTTTGTCAGCCACGCCGATTCCGCGAACTCTTCACATGTCACTTTCTGGCATAAGGGACATAAGTGTTATTGCGACGCCACCAAAAGATAGACTGCCCATTCAAACATATGTTAGTCCTTTTAGTGATCAGCTCTTGTCTGATGTAATTTCAAGAGAACTTTCAAGAAATGGCAAGGCTCTTGTGCTCTTTAACCGTGTTGCTGATATCTATAATTTTAGGGCTCACGTAGCAAATCTTCTTCCGCAAGCAAAAATTGGTGTTGCTCATGGACAAATGATGGAAAATGAGCTTGCACGAGTGATAAATGACCTTTATGACGACAAATATAATCTCTTTATTTCAACAACGCTTATTGAGAATGGGGTAGACTTGCCAACGCTCAACACACTTTTTGTGGTAGATTGTGACATGCTGGGACTAAGTCAACTTTATCAAATTAGGGGAAGAATCGGGCGTTCGGATAAACTCGCGTATGCATATTTGACTTATGATGGCGGAAAGGTTTTGACAGAAGATGCATACAAGCGACTTGAAGCCATAAAAGAATTTAGGGAGCTTGGAAGCGGATTTAAGATTGCTCTTAGAGACCTTGAGATAAGGGGTGCTGGCAATATTTTGGGCAAAGAACAGCATGGTCATATGCAAAAAGTCGGGTATGACATGTATGTAAGGCTTTTGGATGAAGTGACAAAAGAACTCTCTGGGCAAAAGACAAGGGGTGAGAAAGAAATTAAACTTGAACTTTTGCTTGATGCATATATCAGTGAAGAATATATTCCATCACAAGAAGAGAGAATTGTGTTTTACAACAAAATCAGCCATATTGACTCAAAAGATGACTATGAAAATGTTTTGTATCAACTTAAAGAGTCAAACGGAGATGTACCAAAAGAAGTCGAGAATTTGTGTAAAATAGCATATTTGAAGAATCTGGCTTCAAACTTCAATGTTTATAAAATCAAAATAAACAATGGCGAGTGTTTGGTATATTTTTATAAGAGCGAAGAGATAATTGACAAAAGATTGTCGAATGTTGGCGCTTTTTATGATGTTTGTTTAAAATTTGAAGATTTGCCTATTTTAAAAGTAAATGCAAAAGGAAAGGTGATTGACAAGGTAAATCTTTTGATTGAGATTTTTGAAAATGCACTTACCATTAAAAAAGATTGACAAAATCTTGGGGTTTTTACTTGAAATTTGTTTGTATTTGATATATAATATTATAGTTATTCTCTGCCCATATGGGCAAATTTAGAATTTTGCTTGGAGAAATGCGGTGAAAAGAAAAATATTTTCGATATTGATGATTATGGCAATTTGCGTTTCTGTGCTGAGTGGCTGCTCGCTTATTACGCGAAATGATGCTGCTTATTATGGTGCAACTGTTGCTTCAATCTCTTATGTTGATGGGACGAGTGAAAAGATCTCAAAGCGAGAACTTTTGACAGCTTATAATAGCTATGGCTACAACTATTATCAAAATTATGGTTACACGCTCAAAAAATCATTTGAAACTACTTTGAATTCTATTGTTGAAAACAGGCTTACTATGAAGGCTGTTGAAAAATATTATGAAGACCACAATGAAGAACTTTTGAATGATGGCGAAAAGACCTATATTTATGACCAGACGAAAAATGCACTTTTTGACAATATGCAGTCTTATTATGAAAAAATAGTTGGGCTTACAGGCGACGCTGGCACAGACAGCACTTCTAGTGATAGCAATTCGCGTGTTTTTGTTGAGTATGAAAAACAAGCGTATTTTCAAGATGGAAAAATTTATAAGACTAGCACAACACAAACAACTAGAGATAGTTATGTAGCAAGATATGAGAATGGAAATGTTTTTGATTTTGAACAAAATCAGTTTAAGACAAAAATGATGAATGATCTTTTGAACATTTCTGGTGATGCTACCGCTACAAAAAATTGGAAAAACGCATACAACAATTATGTTTCTGACATAAAGAAAAATTTTAAATACATGAACTTTAAATCAAGTGCAGAATGGTTTAAGTTTGAAATGAACAGGATTTATGAGATTTTGAGAAGCAATTATCTTGTTCAGCGTTATGCCGAAATCTATAATTTCAATCAGTACAATTCGGCAAATCTTGCAAGTGTGACTGCTAGTGACCTTTTAAAGGCTTATTCAAAGAAAGTTAGGACTGATTATACAAAATATCTCGCTCAGCCAAGCCAATTTGAAAGCGATATACTTGACAGCACAAAAGATGTTGATTATGTCCTTCAAGCAAGCGATGTAGCAAATTATACTCCAGCAAATTATTTCTATGTTGGTGCAATAAAAATTGATGTTGACCAAACTGATATTCAAATAGAAAAGGCGAAACTTGACAGAGGCGAAATCAACGAAAACGATTTTAATGATTTTGTCAGAAGTGTGTTTGCTAGTGCAAAAGCCAAAGAAAGAAGTTTGGCTGACGGAGAGCTCACCGGAAGAGAAGTTTTGGCAAGCGAATTAGAAAGTGAAATCTCTCTTGCAATCGCAGAAAAGAAATATATCAAGCTTGATGAACTCTCTCCTTCTGAAATTTCAGACCTTGAAGATTTGGCGGAAGCTGATGGATTGAGTCTTGACGAATATGTAAAAATCGAAAATGAAAAAACAGCACAAGACAGAGCGAATGTTTTCAAAAATTATTTCTATGGCTACAACGATGAAACAACATATTTAAACGCTGACTTCAATCTTGTTTTTGGTGTAAAGAATGGACAAGTTTTGGCGAAAGATGGGTATAACAGCGAGAATATTTTAAATGCAATCAATGCTCTCTATGCTGGCGGTGATGCAAGAATAGGTGATTTGACATCTTTGGTAAAGATTGATGATGCTTATTATATTTTCTGTTTCTTGGGAAATGTTGAAAATGCTTATGCATCAATTGACAAAAATTTTGAGGCTGGCCAAAGACCAAATGCTATTGAAACATTGTTGAAAACAAAGTTGAATATTTTCTCAAACAAAACATTGTTTGATGTGCTTTATGAAGAAACATTGAGCGACAACTTCTCAGTTTTCCAAAATATGGATATGGAAAACTTGAAGGCAACACTCGTGACAAAAAATGGCGAAGGGATCAAGTTGTATCCTGACGAGTTTAAAGACCTTTATAAAAAGTAAAAATTTTGAAACAACCTTTGATAAATTGACAAGGGTTGTTTTTTTTGTTAGAATCATGCTATGGAAGAAAAGAAAGATGTGGTTTTAGATGAGAATCAGCGTCAGACTAAAAAAAAGCAGTCTTTTTTTTCACGCCTTAAAGCAAGAAAGCAAAAGAAAATTGAGCAGCTTCAAAACGAAACTTTGAGCGAAGAAGAAAGCAAAAAAGTTGAAGAGAGAATGGAGGAGGCTACTAAAGAGGTCTCTGAAAAGAGTGAAAAGAAAAAGAAAATAAGAAATGTCATATTTTTGCTTTTCAATTTGGCTCTTGTTGCTGCAATTTTGATTTGGAATCTTAAAACAAGTGATGACTTTAAACCACTAAGTCTTTTGGATGTGAAGATTCAATATATTTTAGTGATAATTTGCTTTTTGTTTGTAGCTGTTTTTATGGATGTTTTATCAACGCATCGAATGATTTATCGCAAGACTATGAGATCGCGCTGGCATTTGGCGTATAATGCTTCTGCAACGCTTAGATATTATGATGCGGTCACGCCTTTGGCAACAGGTGGACAGGCGTTTATGGTCACATATATGACTTCACGCGATGTTCCTGCGCCGACCGCCTTGTCTATTCCTATTGCAAAACTTCTGTTCCAAAATGTTGCTTGGCTCATAATTACGTTTGTGTGTTTAGTTGTTTCTTTTGCAAGTCACATGCCTTCTTTGGTTTCTGCGGCAAGTATTATCGGATTTATATTGGGATTTGTAGTGGTTTTTGCAATTCTATTTTTGTCGCTTTCAAAGAGAGCGGGAAAGAAAATGGTTGCCGGAGTTTTGAAATTGCTTGTAAAAATGCATATTTTGAAAGATTTTAACAGGCATTATGCGAAAGTTTGGAGATTTGTTGAAGACTATCAAAACATTTTTAGAGAATACAAACATGCAAAATTTGACATTCTGTATCAACTTGTTTTGCATGGTCTAAGAAATGTTGCTGTATTCTCTGTGCCTTATTTTATCTATATTGCCTTCCCGCACGCAGCAGGCAGCCCGGTGGCAAGTTTTGGTGAATTTTTCGTTTATACTGCGATGATTGACTTGGCATCAAGTTTCATTCCACTTCCTGGTGGTACTGGAATGAACGAAATAACATTCCAAGGGCTTTTCAATCCTTATTTTGTTGGCACAACGTTCTGGGCTCTGCTTGTTTGGAGATTTGTGACATATTATTTCTATCTGTTGCAGGGCCTTGGCGTTATGGCGTATGATTCGATTTATGGAAATCGAAAATATCGTTGGGTCAAAAAGAAATATGAACTTCAATTTGAGAGTCAACAGTTTAAGCGTATGCAGATAGAGACTTTTAGACAAGAACGTGACAGCCGAAGAAAGAAAGTGAAAAAAGGCAAGAGTAAAGAATAATAAACATATTGATGTTTAAAATATTGTTATGAAAAGAAATGTGTGGATTGTCACACTTGTTTTGTTGTCTGCTGCTCTTATAACTTCAATAATTCTGGGTTTTTCAGGTTATTATTTTTCTGTGGCATATCTCAAGTCAAATTCAGATTTGAAAGTTGGGGACAAGATTTTGGTTTCAGTAAACGAAAATCGGGCG